>ERZ1024473.9-NODE-9-length-35350-cov-20.918062_pt1 | contig 35350 bp, 59 predicted proteins | sample MGYA00520802_ERZ1024473 | MGnify/ENA primary metagenome ERZ1024473 (study PRJEB33242, sample SAMEA3444310) | Homo sapiens | biome: Host associated; feature: Gastrointestinal tract; material: Stool | place: Uganda | collected 2011-01-01 ... | reverse complement strand
GCGACCACCGAGATCTACACTCTTTCCCTACACGACGCTCTTCCGATCTAAAAATTCAAATATTCCTCCACTTTGTCGGTGTATACTTTTTCCAGCAGACCCCTGGCTTCCAGGTTGTCCAGCATAGAGCTTTTCAGTTCCCGGTACTGCTTTGTTTTCTTCCAATCCTTTGCCTGGTGCACAGGCATCCTCCTCTCTTGATTCCGGCGTTTTCCCCGCCCCTCGTTTCCGAGGGTGCGAGGCAGGATGATTGCCGCCCCCGCCGCCACAGGGCGGGGAACACGCCGGAGCTTGTGGTCCGAATCGGACCGCCTTGCCGTGGAAATAGCCATCTTGCGTGTCCGGCTCTCCGCGAGCCAAACATGGTACGCAAGTATGGTGTCAATCTCCGGCACATGACCCGGCCCCCGCAATGGGGGCTAGGCAGACGAAAGAAAGGATCGTGAAGCCGGTCCGGAGACCGGGTCACATGCCGGAGCTCAAATCACGCTTGCGGTTTTGTCCCGCATGTAAAAGCTTACTTTCCAGCATCGGCTTTTGACTCTATGTGCTCCGTGTCTCCTTACAACCCGGTCAAGCACTACAACGTGGACATTTGCGCCAACAACGAGGAGCAGGCCATGACGCCGGTGCTGGATCTGGTAGCGACACTGGAAAGCCCAGACCATGAGAAAAAGCTGAAGCGCTTTTTTTACCACACCAAGGAGCTGGTACAGGGCCGGGAAAACAAAGGCGTTATCAAGGGGCGGACAAACAACCCCAAAGGCCGGGACGGCATGCGCTCCGGCAAGGTGGTCTTTAACGAGGTCCACCAGTTTGAAAATTACAACAACATCAAAGTGTTTGTCACGGGCCAAGGCAAGGTAGCCCAGCCTCGCGTGGGCATTTTTACTTCCAACGGCGAAATCAACGACGGCCCGCTGGACGACTATTTGGCCCGGGGGCGGCGGATCCTTTTTGAGAATGAACCGGACAACGGTTTTCTGCCGTTTATCTGCTGCCTCAAGGACCGGGAGCAAGTACATGATCCGGACAACTGGTACATGGCCAACCCTTCCCTGATCTACCTGCCGGACCTCTACCAGGAGACGGCGGACGAGTACCGGGACTGGGTAGAGCATCCGGAACAAAACGGTGATTTTTTGACAAAGCGCATGGGGCTGCGGGCTGGATACCAGGAAATCAGCGTAACGGATTATGAAAAAATCCTGGCCACCAACCAGCCGGTGCCGGACCTGCAAGGCTGGACCTGCACGGTAGGCATAGACTACGCAGAACTGAGCGACTGGGCGGGCATCAACCTGCATTTCCGCCGGGGCGCGGACCGGTTTGACATCAATCACGCATGGGTGTGCCTCAAGTCCAAAACGCTGCCCAGAGTAAAAGCCCCATGGCAAGCCTGGGCGAAAGCGGGTCATTTGACGGCGGTGGACGACGTGAGCATCAATCCAGATCTTCTGGCGGCATACATCCAGGACGCAGCCAGGCAATACAACATCAAAGCATTGGCTATGGACCACTACCGGTGGACGCTAGTATCTGAAAGCATGCGGGCCGTGGGCTTTGACGCAGCAGACAAAAGCCGGGTAAAACTGGTGCGGCCTTCGGACATTATGCAGGTGGAGCCCGTCATCCAGGAGTGCTTTGACCGGCAGCTTTTCCATTGGGGTGACAATCCGTGTTTGCGATGGTCGGTAAACAACACCAAGCGGGTGCGGAGTTCCCGGAAACTGGGCGTAGACACCGGCAATTTTATCTACGCCAAGATCGAGGCGAAGAGCCGGAAAACGGACCCCTTTATGGCACTGGCAGCCAGCATGACTATTGAGCCGCTTCTGGGAACTGGCACACCGCTGGCAGCGCCGATTATGGGGGCCATCAGACTATGACGGTCCGAATCGGACCGGAGAAAGGCTGAAACATGGGACTGAAATTATTTGAATGGCTGCGGGGGCGGAGCGGCGGCACCACGGCAGAGATCTCCTGCCAGGAACTGCTGACGGCGGCGGAAGATTTCCAGGTGCGGCAACTGTGCTTCTGGACCTGCGTCAACATGGTGGCTAACGCCGTGGGGCGCTGCGAGGTAAAGACTTTCCGGGGCCGGGAAGAAATCCAAGAACGGGAGTATTACCTGTGGAATTTTGACCCAAACGTCAACCAAAACAGCACTGCCTTCTGGCATCAACTCATCGGCAAGCTGTACACGGACAACGAAGCCCTGGTCATTTCCAGTAAACGGCGGGACGGATCGGACGCAGTGCTGGTGGCGGACAGCTGGCAGCAGAACACCCATTACGCCAGCCGTCAGAACGAGTACAGCGGCGTGACCGTGGGAGACACGACCTACGACAAGACCTTCCGGGAAAACGAAGTGCTGCATCTCAAGCTGCACCACAACAACATGCGGCCAGTAATTGACGGCCTCTATGCCTCTTACTGGCGGCTGGTGCGGGCGGTCATGAACAACTACAAGTGGGACCGAGGACAGCACTGGAAGGTACATGTCAACCAGCTCGCCGCCGGGCAGCAAGACTTTGAGGCAAATTTTGCCAAGATGATCGCAGAGCAGCTGAAACCGTTTTTTGACAGCGACGCGGCGGTGCTGCCGGAGTTTGACGGCTACGCATACGAGCAGGTGGGCAGCGGCAGCTCCAAGAGCGGAGATAGCCGGGACGTGCGCAACCTCATCGAGGACATTTTTGATTTTACGGCCCGGGGATTTTTGATCCCAGCGGTGCTGGTCAACGGCACCGTACAGGGAACAGCAGACGCAAACACACGGTTTTTGACCCAGTGCATCGACCCTATCTGCGACCAGCTGCAAGAGGAAATTACACGGAAGCGGTACGGCTTTGACGAGTGGAAAAAAGGCAATTTTGTGCGGGTAGATTCTTCCTCCATCATTCACTTTGACCTGTTCTCCAACGCCGCCAATGTGGAAAAGCTGGTGGGCAGCGGCGCATTCAGTGTCAACGACATTTTGCGGGCAGCGAACCAGGCACCGATCAATGAGCCCTGGGCGAACGAACACTTTTTGACCCTGAACATTGCAAAAATCCAAGAGGCGGCGCAGCAAATCAGCGCCCAGAAAGGAGACAACGCAGAATGAGCGAACCCAAGCAGACCCCCAAACGGATGTGGGACTTGAAACAGCGGGCGGATGCCGCCGACACGCTGGACCTCTACATCTACGACGATGTGGCAAGTGACAGCCAAAACTGGTGGACCGGCGAAATTGTCCGCAGCGAGACCAGCGCCAAAGCGTTCCGCGATGCTTTGGCAAAATACCCGGAAGCCAAGGAAATCGCCATTTACATCAACAGCTACGGCGGAAGCGTTAAAGAGGGCACGGCCATCTACAACCAGCTGAAACGGCACAGCGCCCATAAAACGGTGTATGTGGATGGCTTTGCGTGCTCCATTGCCTCGGTGATCGCCATGGCGGGCGACACGGTGGTAATGCCCCGGAACACTATGATGATGATCCACAACATGAGCATGGGGATCTACGGAAATGCGGCGGAGCTGCGAAAAGCAGCGGATGATCTGGATGTCATCAACCAGGCAGGCATGGCGGCCTACCTGGACAAAGCCGGGGACAAGCTGGATCCGGAAAAGCTCAAGGAAATGTACGACGCGGAAACCTGGCTGACGGCAGAGCAGTGCATGGCTCTGGGCCTGGCCGACCAGTACGCAGACACAGACGCAGACATGAGCAAGGCGGCAGAAATCCTGCAGAAAGCCAATCTTATGCTGGAGCAGCGTATTCAAATGCAGAAAAGCCTGGCGGCCCAGCTGAAACAGCTGACTGCGGCCCCGGCAGCGCCTCCTCCCTCGCCTGCGCCTCCGGCGCCCCAAAAGCCGGAGCAGAAAAACCGTATTATGAGCCTGTTTGGCTGATTTGAAAGGAGATTACTATGCAGAACAACGACATCCGGAGCCGCGAAGAACTCCGGACCCTGATCCAGAAGGCAGTGCGTGACAACGACGCGGAGGCTTTCCAGGCAGCATTTGACGAGATGCTGCAGCGGGTTGGCCTGGACGTGCAGCAGGAATACGAAAACCGGATGAACGACCTGCAGCAGGAACTGGATTCCCGGATCCTGGCCGCACGAGGCGTCCGCCAGCTGACCAGCGAAGAGCGGAGCTACTACCAGAAGCTGGGCGAGGCTATGAAGGCCACCGACCCCCGGCAGGCTGTGACCGGCATGGATGCCGTGCTGCCCAAGACGGTGATTGACTCCGTGTTTGACGATCTGCGAACCAACCACCCCCTGCTGAGCCGAATCAACTTTATGGCCACCGGCGGCGCTGTGGAGATCATCGTCAACACCAACGGCTACGAGGAAGCCGCATGGGGCGACCTGTGCGACGACATCGTCAAGGAGCTGACCAGCGGCTTCAAAAAGATCAACACCGGCCTTTACAAACTGAGTGCGTTTATGCCGGTGTGCAAGGCCATGCTGGACCTGGGGCCTGAGTGGCTGGACAACTACGTGCGCCAGGTTCTGTTTGAGGCATTTGCCAACGGCATGGAGGCGGGCATTGTGACCGGAGACGGCAACAAAAAGCCCATCGGCATGGACCGCCAGGTGGGCGACAACGTGACCGTGACCGGCAACGCCTACCCCAAAAAGGCCGCCGTGAAGGTAAGCGACTTGACCCCTGCCACCGTGGGCAACCTGATCTCCATTATGGCAGCGGACCCCAACGGCAAGACCCGCCGGGTGCAGGGCGTTATCCTGCTGGTAAATCCCCAGGACTACTACCAGAAGGTGATGCCCGCCACCACCGTGCAGGCGCCGGACGGCACTTACCGCAATGACGTTCTCCCCTATCCCATGGATGTGATCCAGTCCGTGAGCCTGCCCAGAGGCGAGGCTATCATTGGCATTGCCTCCCAGTATCTGGCCATGGCGGGCACCAGCCCCAACGGCAAGATCGAGTACAGCGACCACTACCATTTCCTGGAAGACGAGCGGGTATACCTGGTCAAGGGCTATGCCAACGGCATGCCCAAGGACAACAACGCATTCCTGCGGCTGGACATCAGCGGTCTCCAGCCCGCCACCTGGAAAGTAACTCAGGTGACTGCTCCCACCCCCTCCGATGACGCCACCCTGAGCGCCCTGACCATCGGCTCCCAGGCTCTGACACCCACTTTTGCAGCGGCGACTGTGAGCTACACCGCCACGACCACCAACGCAACCAACACCATCACCGCCGTGCCCTCTGACGCAGGCGCAGAGATCCACGTGCTGGTAAACAACGCGGAGATCGACAACGGCACCGCTGCTACCTGGCAGACCGGCAGCAACACCGTTAAGGTCAACGTGACCGCCGCTGACGGCACTACCACCAAGACCTACACGGTCACCGTTACCAAGTCCTAATGGCGGGCCGGGACAGCCTGCCCGCCGGGCTGCTGGCCGACGTCAAAAATTACAGAAACATCACCTGGGACGATGATGCCACGGACGCCAAGGTGTCCGGCATCATCGCCGCTGGGATGGTGTATCTGGATGACAAAGCCGGAACCCCGCAGGACTACACAGAGGACGGCAAAGCCCGGACGCTGCTGATGGAATACGTCCGGTACAGTATGGACAGCGCCCTGGAAGTGTTTGAAACCAATTACCAGGCGCTGATCCTGGGCATGCAGAACGAGAGGCGGGTGACAGCGTATGCCGTGGAAAGCGCCTTACCGTCCGAGACGTGACGGAAAAGTCACCCAGAATTTTGAGGATGGGCTGGCATCTATTTACGCCGTGACAGACGGAGCAGCTCCGGGGTACAAGCCCAAGCCAGCTTTGACCAAAAAGGTGACACTGCGTTATGAGGAGCGGCGGCTAGGCATCCAACGTTACTACGAGGCCCAGCAAAACCAAGTGCAGATCGAGCGGGTGATCCGGGTACCCCGGCTTTCCGCCGTTAGCAGCCAGGACGTAGCGGTGACAGAGGACGGAAAACAGTACCGGGTAGACCTGGTGCAGATCGTGACGGATGTTTTTCCGGCCAGCATGGATCTGACGCTGAGCCGCATTGACCAGAAATACGAGGTGCCCCATGACATGGTATGAGCGAATCATTGCCGCCCACACGGCTGTGACGGATTCTGTGAGCCATTCGGCGCGGCTGGCGTCCGACCGCTATTTTGTGTGGCAGGAAGACGGCAACAACGACCTATCCGGAGACAACGGCCACGTCGAAACCGCCGTGACCGGCACCACGGACCTTTACACCAAGCAGGAATTTGACCCCTGGGCGGACGCACTGGGAGAAAGTTTAAGCAGTTACGGCATTTCCTGGACGCTGGACAATGTCCAGTACGAAGAGGACACCGGATTTTATCACTACGAATGGCTGTGGGAGGTGCCTTGATGGCAACCATCACTTTTAAAGGCGGCGAAGAGTACATGCTCAAGCTGAGCCGCCTGGAAAACGCCACGCTGACCAAAGTGTGCGGCCCGGCCATCCATGACGGGGCCGAAGTGGTGGCCAACGCCATCCGGAGCGAGCTGCAAAACGTGCCGACCGACGAAGGCTGGGGAACCCAAACAAATCCTACCCAGGGGCCAAAAAAAGAACAGAAAGCGGCGCTGCTGGACGCACTGGGCATTACCACTATGCGGACGGACGAGCACGGGATGCTCAACGTCAAAATCGGTTTTGACGGCTACAACGGCATCAAAACAAAGCGGTGGCCTAACGGGCAGCCCAATCAAATGGTGGCCCGGGCCATTGAGAGCGGCACCACCTGGATGCGCAAAAACCGATTTGTAAGCAAAGCCGTTTCCAAAACCAAAAAGCAGGCCCTGGCGGCCATGCAGCGGCGGGCAGAGACGGAAATCAAAAAAATTATGAAATGAGCGGCGGTCCGAATCGGACCGCCGATGAAAGGAGCAAGGCATGGCAACTATCGGCCTGAGCAAGCCGTACTACGGCATTTACAGCGCCAGCGGAACAACCGTTACCTACGCCAACGGCGCAGTGATGGGCAAGGCCACCGAGGCCAACATTGAAATCAGCACCACGGAAGACAACAACCTCTATGCAGACAACGCCATTGCAGAGACTGACCGGACTTTTGCTGGCGGAACCTTGACCCTCTCTACCGATGACCTGAGCCAGGAGGTAAGCAAGGCCATTCTGGGCCTGACGGAACAGGCTATCACCGGCATCGAAGGTGTGACGGATACCTCGGTAAAGGAACTGGTCTACGATGATACCCAGGTGACCCCGTATCTGGGCGTGGGCTTTATCATCAAAAAGAAAGTGAACGGCGTTTATAAGTGGCGCGGCGTGGTTTTGGCAAAAGTCATGTTCTCCGTGCCTGCAGATGCCGCTACTACCCAGGGAGAAAGCATCGAATGGCAGACGCCGGAGCTGAGCGCCACCATTATGCGGGACGATTCCACCACTCACATGTGGAAACGTGAAGCCACTTTTACCACGGAGGCACAGGCAGAGGCCTACATCAAGGCCCGGCTTGGCATCACGGAGGCAGCATGAGGACAGCTAAAATCGACATCTGCGGCAGAGAGTATCTGCTGTGTTTTTCCGCCCGGGTGGTCCGGGCGGTGACAGAGCGGTACGGGGGCATGGAGCACATTGACGAGGCGCTGTCCGGCAAAGACGGCACCGATGCGGAGCCCAGCGCCGTCAAGGCGCTGGACGAGGCAGTGTGGCTGCTGGCGGCCATGATGGACGGCGGAGAACGGTACGCCAAGCTTAATGGGCTGCCCAATCCCCATGCTTTGACAGCGGACGAGCTGCTGGACGTGATGGACATTGGCGATTTTGCCCGGCTGCGGGAAAAAATTGCGGAGACCATCACCAATGGCAAAGAGGCCCACGTGGAGGCGGAACCGCCAAAAAACGCGGAAACCACTTCGGAGGCCCAGTGACCCCGGAGTGGTTTTTGTGGTATGGGATGCGGGCAGGGCTGAGCTACCGCGAGGCCCTGGACGTACCCTTTGGCGAGTTGCTGGATTTTGTGGCCATTGAACAGGTCAAGCGGGAGGGTTTCCGGCCTCGCCGCAATCTGACGGACGAAGAAATTATACCAGATGTGAGGTGAGCGCATGGCGGCAGATATTGGCCCTAAAATCGGCATTGACGGCGAAAAAGAATTTAGAGACGCCCTAAAATCCATGGGCCAGCAGCTCAAAACCCTTGGCACTGAAATGAAAGCGGTGACATCCGCTTTTGACGTGGACAACGACAGCCAGAAGAAACTGGCGGCCCAGTCCGATGTGCTGACCCGGCAGCTGGAGATCCAGGAACAGCGGATCACCGAAATCCAAAAGGCCCTGGACTACGCCCGGGCCAATTACGCAGAAAACAGCAACGAGGTCCAGCGGTGGCAGCAGGCTCTGAACAACGCCACCACGGACCTCAACAACACAAAAAAGCAGCTGGGCGACCTTGAAAACGGCGTGGACGACGTGGGCGACGCCATGGACGACGCCGGAAAGAAAACCACTACTTTTGGGGACATCCTCAAAGGAAGCCTGGCCAGCGAGGCCATTATTAACGGCGTAAAGGCGGTGGCCAGCGGCATCAAAGCGCTGATCGGCGGAGCTGTGGAAGGCCACGGCGAGTACGAGCAGCTGGCGGGCGGCGTGGAGACATTGTTCAAGGATTCCGCGCAGACAGTGCAGGATTACGCCAACACCGCCTACAAAACGGCGGGGCTCTCCGCCAACAAGTACATGGAGACGGTGACCAGCTTTTCTGCTTCCTTGCTGCAATCCATGGGCAACGATACGGACGCAGCAGCGGAGAAGGCCAACCTGGCCATCACCGACATGAGCGACAACGCCAACAAGATGGGTACGGACATGCAGTCCATCCAAAATGCCTATCAGGGGTTTGCCAAGCAAAACTACACGATGCTGGACAACCTCAAGCTGGGTTATGGCGGCACCAAAGAGGAAATGCAGCGGCTGATCGACGATGCCAACGCGCTGAACGCCGCCCAGGGCAACTACACCAATTACACCATTGAGAGCTATGCCGACATTGTGGACGCCATCCACACGGTGCAGACGGAAATGGGCATCACCGGCACCACGGCCAAGGAGGCCAGCACCACCGTGGAGGGGTCTATCAACTCCATGAAATCGGCCTGGGCTAACTTTGTGGTGGGCTTGGGCAACGACAACGCCGACATTGCGGACCTGTCCGCCCAGCTGATTGAAAGCGTGGGGACGGTGGCAGAAAACGTGCTGCCGGTTATTGAGACGGTGCTGACCAACATTGCCGACACGGTCAAAGAACAGGGACCGGAGATGATCACCAAGTTTGTGGCCTACGCCATCGATAAGCTGCCGGAGGTAATCGCCCTTGGCTTGCAGATGGTGCTGGCTCTGGTCAAAGGTCTGGCCCAAAACCTGCCCCAGCTGGTACAGGGCACCCTGAACATGATCGACACCATTGCCGGAGCTCTGTACGATGCCCTTCCGGACATCATCGAGGTGGGCAAGAACATTGTAAAGGGTCTATGGGAGGGCATCAAGGCCATGGCTTCCTGGCTTAAGGATAAGGTCACCGATTTTATGGGCGGCATTGTGGACGGTGTCAAGGGTGTGCTAGGCATCCATTCTCCTTCCAAGGTGTTTGCAGGGATCGGCGAGAATATGGCCCTTGGTTTGGGCCAGGGCTTTGACCGGACCATGCAGAGCGTGGGGGCCAACATCCAGGACGCCATCCCCACGCCGACGGTGGACACGGTATACGGCGCTGCGGCGGGTATGGTCAATGGCCTGGCGGCCCAGAACGCCGGAAACGGCGGGAGCTATACCATTAACCTGGTGCTTCAAAACGGCCAGAAAATCGCCAGCTGGCTGCTGCCGGATCTGCGGAACGCAGCACGGAATGACCCGGAGGTGGCAACGGCATGACACAACTGATTATCAACGGCATTTATTTGCCGGAGACCAGCAGGGACAAGTACCAGTGCTATCCGGAGGAGCTGAGCGTCAACGTGGCCATGATCTCCGGCAGGACGGTGCGGGAGGTCCGGGGCCACGTGCAGATGATCTCCTGGAGCTACGACTACATGGGCAACGACCAGTGGCGGCAGCTGGCGGCAGTGCTGCGCTCCGGGAGTGCGTTCCCGGTGGTATATCTGCCGGACGACAGCGACGAGATGGTCAGCGGTACGTTTTTGACCGAGACCGTCACCCAGCCCACGTTTGCCTTTTCCAGAGGCGGCGTGGGGCTGTGGCACAACGTGGGCTTTACCTTGCGGGAGGTGTCTCCGCATGATTGAGAGCAGCCAGGCGTACAAGGCGGCCATCACCGGGGACACCCGGCGGATGGTGCTGCGGGCGCTTATCAACATTATCTCCCCGGACATCGTATTCGGTGCCGGGGACACATCCGGTCAGATCGCATGGAGCCAGCTGGCCCAGCTGTACGACAAGGTGTTTGACGTGCCGAAAAAATACGCCACGCTAGAGCGCAACAGGTGGAGCCTGGACGGCACGTGTGGCATTTTCCCAGACGATCCGGCAGATACAGCGGGCCAGGTGGGCTATGTGGGAAACGTACTCAGCGGCGAGGACGGGACCTTTGAGACACCGCCCTGGGTGGAAGTGCAATTTTCCAACGTTTCCGTCCTGCAGGCTTGCAGCGTGTATTTCCCGGACGATGCTTACGACGGCGTACCGGAAAATTTTACGGTGGAGGTCAAGCAGGGCGGCACGGCGTACTACACCAAGACGTACACCGGCAATACGGCTGCCAGCGTGGCCCTGGAGGGCTTTACGGTCAACAATCCGGACGCTATCCGGGTAACGGTGACCAAGTGGTCCCGGCCCGGACGGCGGATGCGGGTGGTGGAGATCGTGCCTGGCGTGTATGAGTCCTGGGACAGCGGAATGCTGGCGGAGTTTTCCGTCAAGCAGCAGGGCAACGTGGCTTGCACGGCGCTGCCATACGGCACGTGCACCCTTAAGATGGACAACTTGTCCCGGCGGTTTGAGCCCCGGGCCAAGGCGGGCATTTTCAAGAGCATCGAGGAGCGGCAGGGCATCGACGTGTCCCTGGGCGTGCGGCTGCCGGACGGCACGGACGATTTTAAGCGGCTTGGGATTTTTTACCAATACGCGGGCGGATGGCGGACCGGCGACAACGGTCTGACCATGCAATGGAGCCTAGTGGACATTATCGGCCTGCTGGCAGACCGGGAGTTTTTGCCGCCCTCCACGCTGCCCACCACCCTAGGCGGGTGGATCTCGGCGCTGGCGGCTCAGCTGGGAGACAGCTTTGCGGACCGCTGGCACGTGGACCCCAATTACACGGCGGCAGCGGCCACGGTGCGGACGGCTGCGGACGTACAAGGCAAGAAGTGCGGGGATATTTTACGGTGGGTGTGCATGGCCACCGGAACGTGGCCCCGGGCGGACGCGGAGACCGGGGACCTGACGGCGGAGCCGCTGTGGAGCGAGGGCAACAAGATTACCCTGGACAACCTGACAGGCTACCCGGTAATGTCAGCCAACAGCGACGTGGCGGCCCTGATCTTTACCCTCAACGACGGCAGCAGCACCCAGTACATCGTCTCCGGCAACTCCACGGCATCCAGCGAGACGGTGAGCATCTCCAACCCGTTTATCAAGACCCAAACGGCGGCACTGACGGCGGCCAAGCTGATCCTGTCCACCTACGGCGGCAACGTGCTGTCCCTCACGGGACGGGGAGACCCGTCCAGCGAGATCGGCGACGTGGACACGGTGTGGCTGGACGAGAGCCAGGCCACCACGGCCCGGCTGACTATGCAGACGTTCTCCATCTCCGACGGCGTTTTGCAGGGCTGCCAGAGTCAGCTGTTACAGGCGGACGGCAGCTTCCTCTACGAGGGCCGGGAGGTCATTACCAGCCCCGGCACGTGGACGGCTCCGGCAGGCAAGACCAGCCTGCGGGTCATTCTCGTGGGCCATGGCGGAGACGGCACCGACGGCGCGGACGGCACGTGGAGCGCGGCGGGCGCTGACGGTGAGGACGGCCTGGGGGCGCTGGTGTGGGCTGGAACCATCAGCATCAACGACCAGCAAAGTTTTACCGTAAGTTTGGGCGAGGACACCGTTTTCGGCGCCTACAGTTCCGCCAACGGCAAGCGGTACGCCAACGGTTACACCGACGTGCAGAGCGGCGAGAGCTACGCCCGGACGGGGGTCAAAAGCCCACGGACGGGCACCGGAGACGGCGGTATCAAAGGCACCGGCGGTGCCAAGGGCGAACGGCACCGGGAGAGTTGGACAGACGCTGACGGCGGCAGCCACAGCACCATGGTCATTGACAGCAAGCCCGGCAAGGGCACCCCAGGCGTTGCCGGGGCCATTGGCTGCGTGGTGGTGTATTACGACAAGTAAGCGGTCCGATTTGGACACGGAGGGACTATGGCATTTGATTTTTCCACATTGGTGACAGACCGGACGCAGGCAGATGTTGCTGCCGGGAATGCAAAGGGCACTTACAATGCGGCGGACCTTAACCGGGTAAGCGCGGCAGTCAAATACATTGCGGAGCGGTTTGCCAGCTACGGGTATATGGCTCTTGGTTATCGTAAGGTTGAAATAATTAGGCCCGGCATCCAAACTGTTACGACAGAAACAAAATTGGTTGATGAAACTATTACAGAAGATAATGTCGATAGTTTTTTCTCCGTTGCTAACGGCACTTATTATTTTGCTCCTAAAAATGGAGTTTGGACAAGCAATAACAACGGCGTAAAAAGCTCTACGGCAACCACAACATTTACGGCTAAAAGCTCAATGCCGGTTTCTTTTGATTATTCCTATTCCAGCGAAGCAAAATACGATAAATTTACCCTTGTGGTTGCCGGTACGACGGTAGAAGACGGCGTCAGTGGCGCAACAACGTTAAAGTCGTATTCTGGAAATCTGACGGCGGGACAGATAATTTCGCTGACGTATAGTAAGGATTCGTCCAATGATTCCAACGATGACAAGTGTACACTTTCAAATTTCAAGGCAAAAGTGGAAAAGACTGTTGAAGTTATTGTAATTACTCCAGATCCACGGGACCATTACACTTGGTACGAAGACGATATGCCAACGGCTAGCCAGATGAAGACGTACCGGGGCAACATTGCAAGTTTGCGGGCGGTGATTGCCGTGATGGCGTCCACGCCGGAGGCACCGGAGGCCATGCGGGCATTAAATTATGTCAAAGCCAACAACATCGAGCTGATCCTGGAGAACCTAAACCAGCTCATCATCAACATGACACAAGCTTGGTTCTTTTCCGGCGATTTGTACGCCGGAGAGACCTGAAAGGAGACGCTATGCAGGACAGAGTACCACTTTATCCGGGCCGGGTGACAATGATCCCGGTGGATGGACAGGCCAACACCTACGATATGACCCGGGCTGACCAGCCCACCCAAGAGGGTACACCTATCAATAAGGCTACGCTGCTAAAAGACGCCACGGCGGCAATGCTTGATTTGGGAGCAGATGCGGTTCCGGATGATGCCCTCAAAATACTGTCTCGATTGCACACGCATCTGGGCGATGATTATTTATGGCGAAAGCAATCAATTTCAGGAGAAATCAAGGAAGCCACTGCAGATGTCTCGTTAGGAAGAATGGCAGATGATGCTACATATTATTATTACGATTCAGTGCAGCTTGATTTGGCCAACAAAAAGATTGTGGGGGTTGGAGAGCACATAATTAAAAATCAGTCCAATGGATCCAGCGAATGGGACAAGATTATTGGAAAATACATACTTTATCCATACGCTAAAGGCTCTTGGCCTCCTGACACGTTTTATAGGGTTACTGCTAGAACCTACTCTCATGATGCTATTTTTACAGCCTATGCCGAATACGCGGAGTTCACTTCAGGCCCTGCACAATATCTCAATTCTCCGAATGCTGATGCGTATCCTGACAGCGTTGTAGGTGACGTTCAGTATGATGCACTGGGAAAGATAGGCAACAAGTTGCAAATTCAGACTGGACACTACGTAGGCTCTGGCGTATATGGGTCGGGCAATCAAAACAGTTTGACATTTAATTTTGTCCCCAAAGTCGTCATTGTGATGAAACAAACACTTACAGATTTAGGGGTTGCATCTACCTTTATATACATTGGCCAGCCGGGTTCTGAAAGTAACAAGCTATTTATGTTACATGACAAAACACTATCCTGGTATAATACGGATTCGGCAGCAGCGCAGTGCAATAGTTCTAGTGGTGTTTATTACTATGTTGCGCTTGGATAAGGTGAAAGGAGAAAAGTAAAATGACCATCATTGAACTTGCATCGTTGAGAAACGGAGCGCACCATAATCAAACAGTAAGCGGGGAAATTACCGTTCCGAATGGCTGGGCGGTGATCCCCGAAGATATGAAGATTCCGGAGACTTTTCCCTTTGTTAACGTAGAGGCCCAGGACGGCATCGTGACGGCCCTGACGCCGGGCACCGTGCCGGAGCCGCAGCCGGAACCGGAACCTACGCCTACGGTGGATGAGCGGGTGGAAAAGCTGGAAAACGAGAACAGCAAACTGAAAAGTCAACTCCAGATGCAGGCACAGCAGCAGGAATTTCTGGAAAACTGCCTGCTGGAGATGGGCGATGTGGTTTATGCGTGAGTTTTGGGCCGGTCTGGCCCTGAACCTATATTTTTACTTATCGAAAGGAGATCAAGAAATGATGGCTATGTTGTATGCGAGCAAGATCTGTATGGAGGCGAAAAACCCCAAGGCGAAAAAGCCTTGGGAATTTGCGGACGTACCGCCGAAGCTGAAGCAGCAGGTGGCGGACATCCTGATCAACGAGTGTGGTCTGCCGGAGCTGGTGCCTGCGGAGTTTGGGGGCACGAAGGGAATGCCGGAGGGCTGAGTCCCACTCAGAGGGGCTGCCCCGGTTTCCGGGGGAGAAGCCAAAGGGATATTCTCTTTTGAAAAGAGAATGTCCCCCCGGCCCCCTAAAGAGAAACGCGGGGGGATTTCGATTTTCCCCCCACACCCCCTTGAAACGACACAAAGGGCGAGGGCAGCGGCCCTCTCCCTTTGGAAACCCGCTCCCGGAGACGGGGACGGGGCGCAAGAAAATATTTTTTAGAGGTGTGTTATGACGGAGACGATAGTCTGCGCCCTCATCACAGGGGGGCTGACGCTGATGGGCGTGCTCATCGCCAACGGAAAACAGCAGGCGATCACGGACACCAAACTGGACGAGCTGACCCGCGAGGTGCGGGAGCACAACAGCTTCGCCCAGCGGGTGCCGGTGATTGAGGAGCAGATCAAGGTAATCAACCACCGGATTCAGGATCTGGAGCATGAAAACGAACGTTGAAAGGAGAACGTTATGGAGAACATCAAGAAACGGCTGGGCAATCTGCTGGCGGTGAAGTCTCTGGTGACCATCACCCTGACGGTGGTGTTCGCGGTGCTGGCCCTGCGGGAGAGCATCAGCGGCAGCGAGTTCCTGACCATCTTCACGGTGGTCATCGGCTTCTACTTCGGCACCCAGCGGGTGAGTGAAGATAAAAACGGCTGAGGGGCCGCGAAATTTGAAAGGAGTACATACCATGGGCAAAAGATTTGCTGACATCATCAACGAGGGCTGCAAGGCTGGCAAAACCGTGGAAGAGATCAACCAGGAGTTGAAGGCCGCCGGAGCCAATTTCCACCTGGACGCGGACGGCAAGGTGGCTGGGTGGACCGACCAGGAAATGGCGGAGGGCTTCCGGCCCGGTGCGCCTGCAGAGGACGTCAAGCACCTGCATGACTATATGCGCTACATGCCGGAGATGGCGGGCAAAACCATCCACATCCAGGTGCCGGAGGGCATCTATGATGTGACGTGGGACGAGGGCGGGCGGCCCGTAAAGGCAGTGCGCCATGGTTGATATCTTTGACTGCGCAAAGGCGCAGATTTACCACAACACCGGCAAACTGACCCCGGCCCAGATCAAGGCCAAGACCGGGTGTACCCACATCATCAACGGGTATCTTTTTAACAGCAAGTTTCAGCCGGTGGGCTGGACGGTGATTGACGGCAAGGTCATCAGCCGGGACAAATACCAGGACTGGGGCGTGGCCATCGGCAATGACGGAAAGCCTCAGATGCTGACTGACCGGGGCGGCAGTTTTCTTTCCGGCGTGCCCATCCTCAAGGCCGGTGCCAAGCTCTACCGGAGCCTGACCGCAGACGTGGCCCGCAGCGCTGCCCGTACGGCGGTGGGCTGGATGCCCAACGGCAAGGTGTGCCTTTGGTGCGACAAGACCAGCCTGACCCGTAACCAGCTCCAGGACAAGCTGCTGGGCCTGGGCGTTGTGGACGCCCTCATGCTTGACGGCGGCGGCTCCACCCAGGGTATTTTCCCCAAGGGCACCGTCTCCAGCACTCGCAAGGTCCCCACCCTCCTGCTGTTTTGGCAGGCGGAGACCGCCAAGGCAGAGGACCCGGCCATTGCGTGGGGCAAGGCGCATGGTCTGCTAACGGACGCCGACGCCGGGGACACCGTCACTCGGGAGCAGCTGGTGCGGGCGTTGTACAAACTGGAGGGCGGCCATGGTTGAGATCAATGCCCACAGCAAGGCGGCCACGGCCGGCAAGCAGCTCTCCGCCCATTTCCGGGTCCGGGAGTTTGCCTGTCAGGACGGCTCTGACGCCGTCCTGGTGGCCCCCCGGCTGGTGATGGTCCTGGAGACCATCCGCGCCCACTTCGACGCTCCGGTGGTCATCCACAGCGGGTACAGAACGCCGCAGTACAACGCCAAGGTCGGCGGCGTGGCCCACAGCCAGCACTGCTACGGCACGGCGGCGGATATTACCGTGAAGGGACAGACCCCGGCAGCGGTGGCGGCCTATGCGCGGCAGCTGATGCCGGACTGGGGCGGTGTGGGCGTATACAGTCAGAAGGGCTTTACCCACATCGACGTCCGGGAGACTAAGGCCGACTGGACGGGCTAAACATTTAAAAGGAGGCACAGATGATGGCAACATCCACGCGGCATGGCCGTGCTCTGCAAGTCTGGACATACCATGGATACTCAACACAAGGCGATCCGGGCGCTGTTGTCATCAATGGCCCCCACCAGAGCGGAGGAGGCCGTCCGGCTGGTAGGTCTGCCGCCTGACGAGGAGACGGCGGTGCTGGCAGTGGACGTCCATGGCCGGAGCTGCCTCCAGACAGCGGCCCTGCTGCACGTCAGTGTAGACGGCCTGGCCAAGATCCGGCGGCGTGCCTACGCCAAGCTGGCGGACGAGATTAGAGGATAAGAGAGGAGCGCGGTCCGATTCGGACCGCGCTTCTTATGTTAGCATGTGTATTTTTGCCAGTAAGGATCTTGATAGACTTGCTGTATCTTGCGGATAGTTTGCGTGGTCCACCATCTGTCCTTGTAATAGTACTGTGTGTTGTCTCGCACTCCTAGCTCGGCGTCCACCTCTAACTCAGTGATTTTGCTATGGTCACCAAAATCACAGGGCCGCAGATGCTCTTTCCCGATGCGGTAGCGGGACCGGTTCCCAGATTTCCAAACTGATAATTCCTCAATTTGCCAATGGCCCTCGATGTCGTAGATAATGTACCCCTCTTGCTGGCAAACGCCCAGGCGGCCCTCAAAGCTGCGGTAAACCTCTTTCATGTCGCTCATCCTCTTTTCTTAACCTTCTGCTTAATTTATTTTATATCAAGGATCGTACGTCCACTCCCAAGGCATCTGCCAATGCAATGATGTTTTTGGCGGTGAGGTTCCCGGCCTCCGCCTCGCCCAGCTCCACCCGCTGGATTTGGCGGATATTAACATCGGACTGCTTGGACAACTCTGCCTGGGTCAGCCCCGCCATGCGGCGGGACCACTCCAGTTTCGTAATGGGACGGTTTCGGCAGTCCCTGCCACAGCTAACCAGGGAGCAGGCAGTGCAGTCCCCGTCCTCGCGCTGGCAGTCTGCGTATTTCTTGCGCATCGTTGGTCTCCTTTAGAGCTTGATTTCCGGTGTGTAGTAGAGCACTTCGTATTTTTGATATTGGGCGCCGACAGGCTTTCTGACGATGGCGGTTGTTTCGTCCCCGGTAACCCGCTTTATAAGCGCGTAGCCGTAAAAATAGCCGTCTTCCACAAATGTTTTTCCGGGGGCCTGTTCCAGCCTTTGAATCAATTCGTTTTTTTCCATCGTTCTTATCCTCCCTTATTTCAGATAATGGTTCGTTTGGGAAACAACGGCCATGCCGACCTGCTCCGGGGTGCTGTTGAAGTTTACGAAGCGGAGAACATCGATCAGCTTGCTGGCGTACTCTACGGAGTTGATGCGGTTGATCTGGAAGTCAATCCCCTTGTTCCACATCTCGATGTTTGCCTTGCCGAGGTCGTTGGGGTTCTCTCTCATCCACTCCAATGCGGCGATGGCTTTAACCTTGAGATCTTCGGCCCACGCGATTTGCTTCTCAGTACCCTTCATAATTCTTTCCTCCTTGGGTTGTCTTTCTCTTTATGTTTTTAATATACGCTAATATTAGCGTAAAGTCAAGAGAAAAGAGCAAAAAAGTCAAAATATTTTTAGGGCAGTTTGAGGGCAGAATACAGGCAGTTTCCGGGCAGTTTGGCTGTCCGGTTTTTTGCTACCATTTAAGTAGATCAAGGAGGTGCCAAAACTCCATGTACAGCTATTTTAATCAAAATCCCTGTGGGAAAAATGTGGGAGACTGCACTGTGCGGGCAATCTCCAAAGCTACCGGAAAAGACTGGGGTGAGACGTATCTGCGGCTTTGCATCCAGGGATACATGGACGGCGATATGCCGTCCGCCAATGCTTGCTGGGGCCGGTATCTCAGGGGTCTGGGATACAAGCGGTACATCATTCCGGATACCTGCCCGGAGTGCTACACGGTTGGGCAATTTGCCCAGGAGCATCCAACAGGCACCTATATCCTGGCTTTGTCCGGCCACGTGGTCTGCGTACAGGACGGCGTGATCTGGGACAGCTGGGACTGCAGCAACGAGACAACTCTATATTACTGGGCCAAGGAGGAAGATTGACATGGCATACACACCTTACGGTTGGCAAAATCCTTATTACGCGCCGCCTATGCCGGACAACCTTATGCAGATGCGGCAGCAGCAAATGCAGCCGATGGCACCGCAGATGCCGCAGGTGCCCCAAGCCCCGCAAAATCCGGTGGCCCAGAGCGGCGTCCAGTGGGTCAGCGGTGAGCAGGAAGCCCGCAACTGGATGATTGCTCCTAACGCTGCCGTGGCGCTGTGGGACAGCACATCCCCCACAGTGTACCTCAAGCAGGCGGACGCCAGCGGCAAACCGTCCCTTAAAATTTATGACCTCGTAGAGCGCTCTCAGACGCCGCCTGCCTCACCACAGGCTAAGGCCGTGGATTTTGTCACGCGGGAGGAGTTTGACCGTCTGGCGGCGATTGTGGGCGAAATTCGGGGCAAAGAAAAGCCCGCGAAGAAAGTAAAGGAGGCTGACGCTGATGGCTAATCCTTTTTTTAAGGCCATGGGCGGCGGTCAGATGCCGGGGCCGATGGGCCAATTCCAGCGGCTTATGCAGCAATTTAACCAGTTCCGCGCCACGTTTCAGGGAGATCCAAAAGCGGAGGTGGAAAAGCTGCTGCAATCCGGCAAAATGAGCCAGCAGCAGCTGAACCAGCTGCAGGCAATGGCAAAGCAATTTGAGAGCTTTTTGCGGTAATCAAAATCGTGGCCACGATTTGATTGATAAAATTTTGAAAGGAGAGATATTATGTCTCTATCTGACGGTATGCCGACGATGACCATGCCTGTGGCTCCCGCCAACACCTCCGGCAGCGGAAACGGCTTTGGCTGGGGCGGTGACGGTGCATGGTGGATCATTATCCTGTTTTTGTTTGTTTTTTGCGGCTGGGGCGGCAACGGATGGGGCAACAACGGCGGCAATGGCGGCGGCGTGGTCGACGGCTATGTGCTGACATCTGACTTTGCCAATGTCGAGCGCAAGATCGACAGTGTAAATCAGGGTCTTTGCGACGGATTTTACCAGCAGGCGCAGCTTGTCAACGGCACCAACATGGCGATGGCAAACGGCTTTGGGCAGGCTGAGCTTTCCCGTGCAACTCAGCAGGCGGCTCTCATGCAGCAGTTGACTGCCATGCAGATGCAGGCCCAGCAGTGCTGCTGCGACCAGCGGGCCGACACGGCACAGCTCCGGTATGACATGGCTACGCAGGGCTGCGACACCCGCAACACCATCCAGACCGCAACGCGGGACATCATCGACAACGCCAACAGCAACAGCCGCGCAATCCTCGACTTTTTGACCCAGAGCAAGCTGCAGGATCTCCAGAGCGCCAATCAGGAGCTGCGTCTGGCTGCCTCTCAGGCCGCCCAGAACAACTATCTGATCTCCCAGCTCCGGCCCACGCCCATCCCGGCGTACCAGTCCTGCAACCCTTGGGCGGCAGGCACGTACAACGGCTGCGGTGGCTGCGGCTGCTGACAACTGCACAACGTAGCTTCCCGGCGGCATGACCGGGATGATCGGCCCCATGCCGATACTGACAACAACGCGGCGGGGCAATAGCTCCGCCGCTGTTATATGAAAGGATTGATTTTATGGCTGAGTATACTAACTCCAACATTGTTGAGGTCGCAGCGGGTCAAAACGTGCCACTGACCCAAAAGGCAGTCAACAGCAAGCCCTGCATTGTGCACCGTGAGGGCGCGGGCATCGTTACCCTGCGGGGTCTGACCAACCAGTGCAAGGCCCGGTTTCGCGTGGCTTTTGGCGGCAATATTGCCATTCCCACCGGCGGCACGGTGGAGGCCATCACCGCCGCTTTGGCTATCAACGGCGAGCCGCTGACCAGCGCCACGGCTACCGTAACCCCGGCGGCGGTGGAGAACTATTTTAACATTTTTGTCAGCGCCATTGTGGAGGTGCCTCGGGGCTGCTGCCTGACGGTGGCCATGGAAAACACCAGTACACAGGCAATCAATTTTGCCAACTCCAACCTGGCGGTTGACCGGGTAAGCTAAGGAGGTACGCTATGAGTATGCAGACTATGTATGAGCTGCGGGAGATGCTGTGCAAGGAGCTGGATGACCTTGTCCGCAAGGGCAATTTTGGCAGCGGCGATTTGGACATTGTCCACAAGCTGACCGACACCATCAAAAATATCGACAAGATCGATAAACTGGAGGACGAGGGCTACAGCCGGGGCATGGACTATTCCCGGGGCCGCTACTCCCGGGACGGCAACTGGGAGGCGGACATGCGAGGCACCTATGGCCGGGGTAACTCTTATGAGCGCCAGGGCACCCATTACGTCCGGGGCCATTACAGCCGCAGCGAAGGCAAGACCGCTATGCGCCGCCAGCTGCAGGAAATGCTGGACGAAGCAGACAACGACACCATCCGCAGTGCGATCCAGCGCTGCATGGACGCCGTGGAGGTCTAAGGGGGTGCGGCCCCATGATTGACGAACAGGAACTGGCATTATGGATTAAAAGGCTGGAGACAGAAGAATCCAGCTGGAAAAATTACGAACGATTGGCCATACTGTACGCCATCCGAGCACAGCTGGGCAGCAGCACCGCTCCGGAAGGAAGATTTGTAATGCAGCGAGACACGCTGCTCCGGTGGAAAATGGATTTTACCCGGACGGAGGCGGAAAAGTGGGCGGCCAGTCTGGTCAATGCCGACGGCACTACCGGCCCTCACTGGCCTATTGAGCAGACCGCCGCCTTGGCGGACAGCATGGGCATTACCCAGGAGCAGGTCCCGGCTTGGTGCTGGTGGATCACAGTCAACATGATGTATGCTGACTACGGCGAGGTGGCGCTGCACTACGGCATTAAGACGGTAGGCTTTTTTGGAGAGTTAGCCCAAGCATTTTTGTTTGATCCAGACGGCCCGGGCTACCGGGACAAGCTGGGGGCTTACTATTTTGGCATCGTCAGGTCCGCAAAGTAGCCCTAAAACGAGTTGTAATAGAGTTGTAATAGCACACATTTTTTCTCAATTTTCTCCGCTTTTGGGCAAAAAGGAAAAATCCCGTAACCATTGCGGTTACGGGATTTTTTTTAGCGCACCCTCGTGCTTTGGTGGAGATAAGCGGGATCGAACCGCTGACCTCTTGACTGCCAGTCACGTAAAAACCGTGTATTTGCAACGCATACATTGATTTTGGGTGTAGTAGAGTTGTAATAGACCCCCATTAAATTTGGTCGGTAATTTTGCGCAAATCGTCCAAGTTTACGTCCTGATAATAGCGGAGCTGCTCATCGCTGGCGTGGCCGATAAGCTCCAATTTGTCCTTGTCGGCGCCCTGAACCCGCTTGAGGAGCGTGGCGAAGGTATGGCGGCAGCTGTGGGGCGTGTAAGTATGCTTGCGCTGGCCGTTGACGTCAAAGGTAGGATTGGCCAGCTCCAGGGTGTCCAGGACGCCGTAAAACAGCTGGCGGTATGCCTTGAGGTTGAGATCACTTCCATCGGCGGCGCGGAAGACCTGCCCGGCGGTGCGCTCCCCGACCTGCCGGTCTATGATGGCCTGGATCTTAGGCGAGATAGTGACGGTGCGATCTTTGCCAGCCGACGTTTTGGCACCGCCAACAAAACATCGTCGGGCGCGGTCATAATCGGACACGTCCAGAGCCAAAAACTCCGAGGGGCGGAAACCCAGATAACACTGGGCCAGGACATAGTCCACACCGGGCACCTTGCCGGAGCTGCCCCACAGCTTAGCCATGTATTCAGGGGGCAGGCCCACACCGCCCGCTCCCTCCTCCCCTGTCACGGTCAGGTACTCCGCCAGGTTGAGTTTGTCTGGGAAATACCCCCGGGGGATGCCGTACTTGTAGATCAGGCCCGCCGTGGTTTTCATATTTCGCCGGGTGGCTTTTCCCCGGGGACACTCGTCAAGGCAGTCCTGTAGATCATCCACATCAATATCGCCGCAGCGCTCAAAGTAGAGGGGCGCAAAGTATTTCATGGCGGCCTTGTAGTTGCCCAGCGTGTCTGGCCCGGCCCGGTGGGTTGGGAGCCAGAGATCATACAGCGCCTTCCATGTTGTCTTCTGCTTTTTCTCCACCTTGGCCGCAGACCGCTGGCTGGGATCCAGCAGCGGGAGCGCATCCACGGCGTCTTTTTTTCGGGCAAAGGTCCGGGACACCGTGCGCCGCCGGCTTTTTCCGGTCTCGTCCAGATACATCTGGACGCGGATTGCCTTATATTTTCCATTGGGTAATCGGTAGACACTCCCCTGCCCGTTGCCCCTGCTCTTGGTGTTTCTGGCGACTGCGGCCTGTTTCGCCCCGCAGCGGAGACAATACGGCCCGTCCGGCACGTCCGCCTTACATTTGCGGCAAATCATAGCTCACCCCCGAAAAAGGCCGATATTTAGGCACTGAGAATCCAGGTATAAGCACCAGATCAACAGCAGCACGACGATGAGCAATAAAGAAATGATGACATAGTTTCGCATCCGGACACCGTGCCACATCATGTTGATGGTTTTGTCTTTACTTTCCACACGCTGCTCCAATTCTGCGCGGTGGGCCTTGAGGGTATCGTTTTTGGCGGATAGGGTCTCTTCGGTGGGCGTCAAGCGGTCCGTGATGGTAAAATATTCATCCAAAGAGACACCCAGAAATTTGCAGATCGGCCCGGCCGTGTTGATGGATGGTGCCTTGGAGGAGTGCGAGAAAAAATTGCGGATTGTTTGCAGGGGGATGCCTGTGCCGTCTGAGATCTGCTGATAAGTCACGCCCAAATCCTGCGCTTTGGCCTTGCATATGTCTTGTAATGTCATCCAATCGCTCCCAAACCAAATGTAATAATCTGAAATATAAATGAAATCTGTCGGACTGTGTCGAAAAACCATTGTTAAACCTTGCCAATACAAGGCTGTGTCTGTTACGGTGTCCTTGCGGTCAGGGCAACACACCTCCGACAGTCCCCCATCTGCCGGTGCCCTGACAACGCAAAGTGCCCCCGCCGCTTGTTGCAGAGGCGACGGGGGCACTTGTTACTTATCTTTCGATTTCTCCGCAACAGGGGCGGTTGATTTTTTGAGTTTGTGACGGTCCCAGACGGCCCAGGCCAGCAGAACCGCACCAACCAAACACGTTTTCCAGGCAAGGGCCGGGTCTTTAGGGGCGCTATAAATCCCTGTCAAAATAATAATTACACCCCAAATAATTTTTCCACGGCCAACAGCAGGGCGCTTTTTGGCAGCAGGCTTGTTCCCAGCCTTGTACTCCTCCACGTGGCTGATGCCGCCGGGAAGGGTCACAGTACGGCGGACTGTGCCTTTGGCGGTCTTAGTGACACGATAGCCTTTACCGCCAACGCTGTAGCCCACGCCGGATTTGCTAAAGTTGATACGCAGCGGGCCCAAATTTAAGCTTTTGCGATATCTCCAACCCATAGCTTAATGCACGCACTTATCGCAGGGCGTCAGGCCCATGCCGGTGGCGGTGCTGTAAGGCACTTCCCAGTAGGTGCCGCCGTTGCAGTGGGGATCGTTGTGGTACTTGCTGCCGGTGCGGGTGATGTAGGTAGGCTTTGCAGCCTCCGGGTGCGTCAACACAACGGTGGCAGTAGAACCATCCCAGGAAACCTCCAGCCCCAGAGATTCCGCCAAGGCACGGGCGGGAATATAGTTCGTTCCGGCGAACATAAAGGGCTCCACGGTGTTTCCCTTGGCGTCCCGCAGGTCAAGCACCTGACCGTCCAGAGATACCTTGATGTCACGGTACTCAATTTCCTGCTGCACCTTCCCGCTGGTGGCCCCAGCGGTGCCGATCAGAGTAATCAAGGCCAGCGTAGACGCCACACCAGCTAAAAATCCTTTTTTCATGGGGCTCACATCCTATCTGTTAATATTAAGCCATACCGTTGGCCTTTGGGATATGATTGGAGGAGTACATATGAGCAACCAGACTGACCGCAACATGTCCGATTATGACCGCACGACCCTGGCGCTCTACCGTCAGCTGACACCAGAGGAGCGCGAGCAAGTCAACGCTTACCTCTGGCAGCTATTAGCATCTCGATATACTCCCGGGCCTTCTCCCGCTCCTCGCGGGTAAGCAGGTCCCAACTTTCCGGACGCTCGGCCTCATCAGAGGCCGGGCTTTTTTCTGCACCTGTCAAAATGTACTCGGTTGTTGTACCAAGTGCCGCCGCAATTTGCGGCAAGTATTTTACAAATGATTTGTTTCGACCTGTCCGCCATGTGCTTACAGTTTTAGCCGACACACCTATGGCGGCGGCAAAATCTTTTTGCTCCGGGAATTTTTTGCCTACCAGTGCAAAAAGGCGCTCTGCGGCGTCTATGGAGACCACCTCCAAATCGCTCCAAATTTCCAAAATGGTAATTGTGCAAAACGCCAATTTTCGAAAATCGTCAGAAAGGTAATTGACAATTACCAAAATATAGACTATGCTACTAACACAAGGTAAATTTACCTTGACGCAAATATACCACAGTTTTTTCAGCTCGTCAAGGAGGGAGGCAAAATGCGAGTAGTCAACAGAGTCAAGGCGCTGCGGACCAACGCAGGCATGACCCAAAAGGCTTTGGCGGAGCGTGTGGGCGTCACTGTTCCCTGCGTCTGCCGCTGGGAGCGGGGCGACATGAACCCCGAGCTTGAGAAGGTGTTCCGCCTGTCTGCGATTTTTGGCGTGCCCATTGACCAGATCGTCCAGCGGACGGAAAGCGCATAAGCACAAGGAGAAAGAAAGGTCGTGAAGATATGACATTGGATGATATCGCCCGGATCCCCAAGGAGTACCTGACGGCGGCGCAGGTGGCGCCGATCTTAGGCTCCGACCCGCAGACCATCCGGATGCAGGCGCGGCTTCGGCCGGATCTGCTCCCCTTCCCTGCCGTGTGCCTGGGAAGCCGGGTGAAGATTCCCAAGGAGGCATTTCTCCGGGTCATGCGGGGCCTATAATCACGGTAACATGGAAAGGAGAAAAAGACAATGGATAAGAGATGCCCTAACCTGTACCAAAGGGCAAGGCTGAGTACCGGAATGAGCCAAGAACGGGCAGCGGAGCTGCTGGGGCTGTCGGTTGAGAGTCTCAAGCAGTATGAGGGCGGCAAGACGGTGCCCAAGGACGAGACGGTGGCCAAGATGGTGGATGTGTACAGCTGCCCATGGCTGGCGCTGGAGCACGCGCAGGCCACGGACACGCTGGGTGTAATGCCGGAGGTGACGCCGAGGCCGCTGCCCATGGCAAGCATCGCCCTCCGGAACCGTCTGCAAGACGCGACGGGCCGGTTGGACGCCCTGCTGCGGATCGCGGAGGACGGCGTGATCGACGAGGCTGAGCGGCCTGAGTTCGATTCCATCGTGGTGGAGCTGCGGGAGACCATGGCGGCCATCTACCAGGTGATCTACTCAGGCGCAAAAAAAGAACGCCCCGAGGGTGGAGCCTCGAAGCGTTCAAAGGGGAGTGGACTGGTTAAATCCACAAGTGTGTACTTGGATTATAACACAGATCCGCAGCGGGTTTCAAGCCCCAATTTGTCCCGGAGAGGAGGTGTCTCTCTGTGACTGGCTGGACGCTGTTTTTTACGGTGGTAGGCGTGGCGACTTTGGCCGCCATCCCACTGCGGATCGTGGATCGGATGGAAGGTTTTCGAAATTAACTGAAGATAGTGGTATTGTCGGATTGTGAGGGGCAATGCAGATTTTCTTTTAATTTGTAGAATTTGAGGTGGTTGCATGGGAAATAGCGTTCCTCTTCGCCAATGGTATATAGAGCATAAAATATGCGTTTCTTGCGGGCAGCGTGATGCATTTAACGGGAGGCAGAAGTGCCCGGAATGCTTAGAAAAAGCGACATTAAATAACATAAAATACAGGAGCCTCGAAAGGGAACGCAACTATTACCAGAGAAGAAAAGAAAAGCGGGATGCCAGGATATCCGCTGGATTATGCCCGGTCTGTGGTAAAGCGGCAGTAAAAGGTCAGCTATGTCTTGAGTGCTATATAAAGCATCAGAGAAGGCATGAAAAAGAAAAGCAACAACGCGCATTGCGCGGAGACCCTCGTAGAGAACGTATTAAAAAAGGGCTGTGTTGGTTTTGTGATTCTCCGGCCTTAGAAGGGAAAAAGGTTTGTCAAAAACACTACGACGATATTCAGGCAAGATTTCACAGAAGAGGGGATGAACACCCGTGGGCAAAAGACGAAGCGGTGAGGCGTGCAAAAATCAAATAGAGGCTTTCCGTGAGTACCTCGAGGATAAAGAGCTGTCTGATAATACCGTAAGGGCATACATAACTGCGATGGAACAGTACTTTTCATCATTCGGAAAAATATCAAAGAAAAACGGCCTCGATTGGAAACGGGAACTACAGGAAAAAGGATTAAAGGCGAAATCCATCAACATTAAGCTCAATGCATTTAATTCGTTCTGCGGGATGGTTCACGATGATGGAAGCAAAGTCAAGACGATGCGCGTCCATCAGGCTACAGCTGTTAGTAATGTTATATCAGAACAAGACTACAAAAAGCTGCTGGATGGATTGAAAAATGATGGAAATATGCGCTGGTATTACAATATCAAGTTGCTTGCTTCAACTGGTGCCCGTGTGAGTGAGTATGTGCGGCTTAAAAAAACAGATTTTTCAAGAGGATACGCGGAAATGTGGACGAAAGGGAAAATTAGAAGGATTTACATTCCGAAGTCATTTTTGGATGAAACTGATGGGTATTATTCGAGCTTTGGGCCGGACGATTTTCTTGCTGTTGGCCGAAACGGAGGGCAAATCACGACCAGAGGCGTTTCTCAAATGCTCATGACGTTTGCTGTGAGATATGGAATTGATAAAAAAGTCATGCATCCACACTCTTTTCGGCACATGTTTGCAGTTCAGTTCCTGCGGCGGAATAACAACCTATCCCTGTTGGCTGATGTTCTTGGACATTCCAGTGTTTCAACGACAGCAATTTATACGCGGATGACGAAAGAACAGCAGCAGGACGCAGTTAATAAAACAATCAATTGGTAGGTGAAAGAAATGGATATTGAAAGGCTTTACAAGAATTTTATAAATGCTGGCCAACAGCCGTGTAGCAGAGGAGATTCTCAGCGCGGAATCAAAATGCATCAGTATAGGACTGCAAAACAGCAGTTGTTTGAAGCTTTAAAAGATGACTATTTCGCCGGGAAATTATGCTCTGTTCTGGCAGATGAGCTTGTTCAAACAATTTCTGAATCAACGCAGAATCCGGAATGCTTCTGGGGATCTCCCAGAACCGCTAAGAGTAATCAAGCAATCTTTGTATACGAAAAGAATGAACGTCTGTTTGAAGAACTTCTGCGATGCTGGTTGGAAAGATAAGGGGGCAATATGGCCTATGATTTGACGATGGGCGGCCTGTATGCCGTCATTCCCGCCGGGGTCTTGTATGACGACAGACTCCGGCCTGCCGCAAAGCTGCTGTATGGAGAGATCGTGCGGCTGGCGCAGAGCAGCGGATACTGCTACGCCACTAACAAGCAGCTGATGGGCGTCTGCAATTTGACGGACAAGTCCGTCTCGGAGTTGGTAAGCCAGCTCCGGGACTGCGGACACATCCGGGTGGAGATGATCCGGCGTTTTGGCGCCTCCGGAGATGTGGTTCAGAGGCGGATTTTTCTGGGGCAAATTCTGGCAAAAAATGGACCCCAAATCCATGGCGAGGAGGTCCAGGGAGGTATCCCGAAAAATCCGGATACCTCCCCCGAAAAATCGGGAGAGGGTATCCCGAAAAATCCGAAGGAATATAAAGGTATTAAGAATACAAGTATATATCCCCCTATAATCCCCCAAAAGGGGATGCGTGTGAAAACACGAAAAAGCAAGTCAACCCCGGCATGGATGCCGGATGCCTTTGAGGCCTTCTGGGACCTGTACCGGACCCGGGGGCGGGCTGAGGACCGGGTGGGCGCTGTACGGGAGTGGGACAGGCTCAAGCCGGACGAGGCGCTGATCCAGACCATGACCCAGGCGTTGGAGACCCAGAGCAGGAGCGAGACCTGGCGGCGGGGCATCGGCATCCCTTACGCCTGCCGGTGGATCAAAAACGAGCGGTGGAAGGACACCACTTCGGAGCGGCCCGAATCGGACCAGGAGGCGGAGCCGCCCCGGCGGCGCTACGTGGGCAAGCGGATCATCGACGGCCAGGAGGTGGACGTGTATGAGTAATTTTCCCAGCGTGGAGGCGGAGCAGGCGGTCCTTGGCTCCATGCTGATCGACAGCGGATGCGTCCGCCGGGTGGCGGCTATCCTGCGGGAGACGGATTTCTCCGTGGCCCTCAACCGGGAGCTGTACCGGGTGATTGTCACCATGGACCGGGACGGCCAGCCCATCGACGGCCTGACGGTCTGTGCGGAGGCGTTGCGGCAGAGCCTGGCGGAGGAGAAGACGCTGAGGAAGTATCTGGCCCAGCTGATGGAGATCACGCCCACGGCGGCCAACGTGGAGATGTACGCCGACATCGTGGCCCGGACGGCCCGGCGGCGTGAGTTGAAAACGGCCCTGGAGGACGGCCTGACGGCCCTGGCGGATCAGGCACCGGAGGACGAGGTACTGGCCCAACTGGACGCGGCTATGACGGCCAGCAGCCAGCGCCTGGAGAGTGAGCTGCTGGCTCCCAAGGAGCAGGTGGACGGATTTTTGGATTACCGGGCCAAGATCGACGATGGCAATATCCCATACGTCCGGACAGGCATTAAGGCTCTGGACAAGCTGCTGGGCGGCGGCATGGTGCAGGATGGATTGTACATCCTGGCGGGCCGCCCCGGTATGGGCAAGAGCGCCCTGGGCGTCAGCATTGCGGAGCATGTGGCCAAGACGGTGGGCAAGGTGGATTATTTCTCCCTGGAGATGTCCAGGGAGCAGATCATGGCAAGGCGGCTGTCCAGCCTGAGCAAGGTGGACAGCAAGCTGATCTTGATGGACACCCTGACGGCAGATGAGTACAAGCGGATGATCGAGGCCACCCGCAAGGCGGCAGCCACGCCGTTTTACTGCACCAACGGCCGCGCCCAGAGCGCCCAGCGGATCACGTCCATTGCTCGGGCGGGCCGGGACGTCAAGCTGGTGGTGGTTGACCACTTTGGCCTGATTCTCCGCCCCGGCAAGCGGCAGGATGCGGACGAGTCAAGAGAGATCGCCCACGCCCTCAAGCGGCTGGCCCAGTCCCTTAACCAGCCGGTGCTGTGCCTGGCACAGCTCAACCGGCAGAATGAGCAGAGGACGGACAAGCGGCCCACACTGGCGGACCTGCGGGCCACGGGCGCCATGGAGGAGGACGCCGACGGCGTGATCTTTGTTCACCGCCCGGACTATTACCGGGCGGACTACAAGCGGGAGCAAGGCGCACCTGAGCGGACGGAGGTCATTTTGGCCAAGAACCGCCACGGCAGCACCGGACGCCTGGATTTATCTTTCTGGCCGGAGACCAACACCTTTAACCCGGCCTATGTGGAGTGATGATATGCAAGTTGGAGATATTTTGGAGATGGAGCCGACCATGGAGGGCACCAGCGGCCTGGGGACGGACGGCCCCCAGCGGTGCACCGTGGTGTGGATCCATCCGGACAAACGGTTTTTTGTGGTGGAATTTTGGAGCCGCATTACCGGGGAGACCTGGCGGGAGACGGTGTATTTTCCGCTGAAACCCAACGAGCCGGAGCAGTGCGGCATTGGCTTCCATCAGCGGCTGGACAAGTGACCGGTCGGGAGAAAGAGAAAGGATTGAAGAATGAAAGCGATAGCCATTATGAACAACAAGGGCGGCGTCGGCAAGACCGTCACCGCCATCAATCTGGCCGACATCCTGGCCAATGATTACAAGCAGCGGGTGGTGCTGGTAGACTGCGACGGCCAGGCCAACCTGACCGGGTTTTACCTGCCCGGCATGGAGCAGGATGTGACCACCACGGGAGACATCCTGACCGGGGATTGTGAGCAAGTGTGGAGCGACAACCTGATCCCGCTGCGGCACAACATCCAACTGCTGCCCAGCAGCTCCGGGCTGTATGACCTGGATCTCCAGGCCATCAAGGACAGGGCCAGCGCCCCGGAGCGGCTGCGAGGATTTGTGGATGCCGCCCGGGAGGACGGCGACACGGACTGGATGATCTTTGACTGCCCGCCAGGTTACACGGTGTCCAGCGTGGAGGCTCTGCTGGCGACTGACGAGGTTTTGATCCCGGTGCTGGCGGACAAATTCAGCCTGGACGGCGTCCACGCCGTGGCGGAGCAGGCGGGCAAGCTGGCCGCCGCCCGGCCGGGCCTGCGGGTCCGGGCACTGATGACCCAGGTCCGCACCTCCGACGTGGTGACAGAGGCGGAAAAGGTCCTGGAGGCCATGGGCGTGAGGGCCTGCCGGACCAAGATCCGGCGGACGGACAAGGTGCCGGAGAGCACGCTCACGCTGCTGCCCCTGCGGCAGTACAGCCCCGGCAGCAGCGCCGCCCGGGACTACCGGGCGCTGGCGGCGGAGTTGATGGAGGAGGTGCAGGGATGAGTGATACCCCTAAGTGCGTAGGATGCCACTATGCCAAACTTACCTCCACCGCCCGGGCAACTGGGAATAATCGGCATTTGGGCGGCCCTCGATCTGAGTTTATGTGCCGCCACCAGGATGCGGAAAAAGTCTTTAAGCAGGTGTGCCCTCGGAGCTACAAAATGCCCGGCTTTATCGGCTTTTCGCACCCAGGGAAAATAGTCCCCGCGATTAAGACTTCCCCGCGCTGGTGCCCGTTGCGGGATCGTAAGGAGGTACAATAATGGCCGGAAAAAATTTTGACATTTCCAAGTTTGCTGCCGGCATTAAGCCGGTGTCCAATTCGGACCACGCTGGTCCGGAGCAGATCGAGTACATCGACATTGACCTGCTGGACAGCGACGAGCGGAATTTCTACCAGCTGACGGACATTGACGAGCTGGCGGACAACATCCAGATGTGTGGCTTGCAGCAGCCTATCCGTGTGCGGGCCGGCGAGAGCGGACGGTACACCATCGTCAGCGGACACCGGCGCCGGGCGGCGCTGGCTCAGCTGGTGGACAAGGGCCTGGACCAATTCCGCCGGGTGCCCTGCATCCGGGAGACGGACAACGCCTCCCCTGCCCTCCAGGAGCTGCGGTTGATCTTTGCCAACAGCAATACCCGTAAGCTGACCAGCGCCGAGATCGGCGAGCAGGCGGAGCGTGTGGAGGCCTTGCTGTACCAACTCAAGGAGGAGGGCTACACATTCCCCGAGGGCCGTATGCGGGACGTGGTGGCGGCAGCCTGCAACACCCACGGCTCCAAGCTGGCCCGGATCAAGGTTATCCGGGAGCGGCTATTGAGCAACTTCCGCACGGAGTGGGAGCGTGGGTCCATCCCGGAGCAGGCCGCCTATGCGCTGGCTCAGTTCCCGGCAGATATGCAGATGCGGATCTCCAAGGCGTTCCAAAATCTGCCCAACGGACCCAAGCTGGAGCGGCTGCTGAAACTCTACAAGGAGGACGGTTACCGCTGGGAGCCCTGCCTGACCTGTCCGGACGGAAAGGCTTGCAAGCGGGGAGACGCTTTCCTCCGACATGACGCGGATGCCCTCGCTTATGAGACCTGCGGCGGTAAAACGTGCTGTCTGGACTGCCGCCGGGCTACGGAGGAGTGTTACGCTTGCGACAATGCCTGCTCCAAGGCAAAGGCCAAGCGCAAAGAGAAACTGGACGCAAAGAAGGCGGACGCGAAGAAGGCTACTGAAAAACATCAGCGGAAACTTGAGCGGGAACTCCGGGTCAGCGCGGCCCGTCTGGTCAGAGCGGCGGACGCTGCCGGATTGCCGGACAAGACCACTGTCATTTGGCCCAGATACGGAGGTTGCTACACGGCGGGCCACCTCCGGGCGTTGGCGGCTGGAAATTTTGACGGCCATCGTATCTATGTCAACGATCTTGCAACGGATAACCTCAGCAATGTGGCCAAAGCCGCCCGGGCGCTGCACTGTTCCGCTGACTACATCGTGGGCTTGACGGATGAGTTGACACCGCCGACGCTGCCGGAGGGCCAGCTGATGATCGCCGGATGGATGCCCGGCAGCACCAACCCGGCGGAGCCGGGAGAGTTTGCCGCCTACGTCAACCTGGGTGACGGGAAGCTGCTGAAACGGTTTTTTGACTGGGATGGCCAACACTGGATGATGCCGGGCGGCATCGAGGCACAGGCCCCCGTGGCCTGGTGGATGCGGCTGCCGCCTGTCCCAGTGACAGGGAAAGGAGCGAAGGCATGAGCCGGTACACGGGGCGCAAGCGGCGGCTGCTGACGGCAACCAGAATCATTTTGATCTTGATGCTGTCGGCAGCGGTTGTGTGGGCCGTTAGCCTGTTGACGCTGCCCGCCAGAGGTATGGTGCTATGATCCGGCCGCCCTGCAAGGGCTGCGAGTTCCGCCGGGTGGGCTGCCATGATCCGGCAGCCTGCTCCCGGTGGGCGGCGTACCTGGCCGCCCGGGATGAGGACAATGCGGCCCGGCCATCTCGCGAGGAGATATACATGATGTCGGAGTACACGGCGGCTCGGAGCCGCCGAGCTCCATTTGTGGATCGGAAGCGGAGGTAAATATATGAAAGATCAAGAACTCGTAAATGCACTGCGGGAGCACGCAGAATGGCAGCGCGGCAACGAATGGGAGACGCCAATCACGCTGGGCGATGACCTCGTGGAAGCCGCCGACCGGATCGCCAACCAGAGCACACACATCGCGGCGCTCCAGCAGGAAATTGAGAAGCTGCGGGGGCAGGTGTCTCGGTGGATTCCGGTGACGGAGCGACTGCCGGAATTGCAGAGCTGGGGCGCATCAACAGTGATGCTCGGATTGATAAAAAGCAAAAACGCACCTTCGTTGAATAAACTGCACGACCTGACATTATGTGTCTACTGCGATAACGGTATCTGGTCAATGCCTGGACGATATGTAGCTATTACCCACTGGATGCCGCTGCCGGAACCGCCGGAGGTGTAAGCTATGAAAAAATGCACTGGTGAAAACTGCCCCATGCAGATGGGATATGACTTTGAAAACTGCGCCGCAATCGAAAAGTGCCCGTATCGCACGTGGCCCGCTACCATTGGCGATCGGGTCCGGAGTATGACGGATAAAGAACTGGCCGGGATGCTGTGCGATTTCCGGATGGATATCATCGTGAAAAACCTCTCTGGTGTTTCGACGGTGCCAGCAGATTTTCGTGAAATTAAAAAATGGCTTGAAACCCCGTGGGAGGGCAAGCCGTGAGCGAGGCTCAGAATGGAGGGAATGTGATGGAGCGATTGACCTATTGGAACGAAGAATACGGGTGTTGGTCTTATCATTGCGGAAGCGGTGAAGCGGCAAACCGCCTTGCCGCCTACGAGGACACGGGGCGGACGCCGGAAGAAGTAACCGCGTTGGGAAAACTGTTTGATTACGCGCTGGAAGAATCGAAAACGCTGACGGAGTAGCTTGCATTGCTCAATCGCATCCGTGATCTGGCCGAGGCTGACAAGGCCGGTCGGCTGGTGGTGCTGCCATTTACCAGTGGGCGCACTTTGCTATCCAAGGAAAACATCGACAGTCCGCGACTTATGAAGGATGTAGAGCTTGCAATTCGCTATTGCAGTAGTTGCGGAATTGTGTTTCACATGGCTTACAATGTGTTCTGTGATCTGGTGAAACATGGGAGAATTACTGCGGCTGCGCACTGACAGAGAGCGAGTATCGCCTGAACAACTGGAATTACTGCCCTGTATGCGGGGCTAAGATGGACGGAGGTGCTGACCATGCGGCTGATTGACGCTGACAAGCTTGATTGGTGGTATAAAGGCCGTAATATTCGGCACGTAATTGATGACGCCCCCACCGTGGATGCCGTGCCGGTGGTGCATGGGTGCTTCGAGCCGTGTTTTGACGAGAACGGTAATTGGCGGCAGGGCTTTGCGAAATGCTCGAATTGCGGCAAGGAATACTACGCACAGGTAATCAACCATTTTGGCTACTGCCCCAACTGCGGGGCAAAGATGGACGGAGGTGACAGCGAATGATAGATAACGTGATGGTGAATATTGGCGCGGTCTTTATGATTGTCGGCGGTGTCGCGCTGGTGGCGATTGTTCTCAGCTTGGTAATCTATGCCGCCGGTTGGGCTTGGGTAGCTGCAAGTGATAAGTGGAGGGATATCCTCCGAGCAGAAAGCCTGATCTATGAATACCGCATGAATAGAGATGCCCATATCAAGTGGCGGAGAAATGCGAATAAGACTGTAGATAGTTCTACGTCGGTGGTGCGCTGCAAGGACTGCAAATGGTTTGCGGATAACAACGATGGAGAGTGGT
>ERZ1024473.7-NODE-7-length-40375-cov-225.502778_pt1 | contig 40375 bp, 43 predicted proteins | sample MGYA00520802_ERZ1024473 | MGnify/ENA primary metagenome ERZ1024473 (study PRJEB33242, sample SAMEA3444310) | Homo sapiens | biome: Host associated; feature: Gastrointestinal tract; material: Stool | place: Uganda | collected 2011-01-01 ... | reverse complement strand
GTGTAATTTTACTTTTTATATTAGTTAAGGTTTAGTTAGATTTATGTTGATTAAAGGGGGTGTAATTTAAACTGTGTCAAGGCTTGTTCTTAACTTTCATTCCCACTCCTTGCTGGGGGCATGCCCCCAGCAGGGAAGCCTTTTCGGCTGCAAAGTTACATAATTTTAAATCTATCTCCAAATTTTATTGCCAATTGTTGAGAAATTTGTCCCCAATTTGCCAGTGACATAGTCCATTTCTTACGGATGTTGCGGTAAGCTAAGTACACAAGCTTCTCCAAAGAATTATCCGTAGGAAAGACCCCTTTAGTCTTTGTGACCTTTCTTACCTGTCTGTGATACCCCTCAACCGTATTGGTCGTATAAATGAGTTTACGGATGGCTGGAGTATATTGGAAATATTCTGTCAGACGTTCCCAATTGTCACGCCATGACTTGATGACAATTGGGTACATCTCTCCCCACTTAGACTCTAACAGGTCTAAATTAGCAGCAGCGGAGTCTTTGTTTACTGCACCATATACTGTTCTTAAATCCTTGATAAACTCCTTTTGATGCTTACTGCCAACATACTTGATAGAATTGCGTATCTGATGGACAATACAGAGCTGCACAGAACTCTCAGGAAATACGCTTTGGATGGCATCCGGGAAGCCTTTGAGACCATCAATACAACAAATCAAGATGTCTCGAACACCACGGTTCTGAAGATCCGTAAGAACTTCTAGCCAGAAGTTAGCTCCTTCACTCTTAGACACATACATACCTAACAGTTCTTTTTGGCCTTCCTTGTTGATGCCAAGAATGTTGTAAATGGCTCGTGTGACAGCTCTGCCATTCTCATCCTTTACCTTATAATGGATAGCATCAAGCCAGCAAATGGCATATACAGGATCGAGCATGCGAGACTTCCAGGCGGTGATTTCGGGTAATACACGGTCTGTTATAGAGCTGATAGTATCGGCTGATAGAGTTGTGTTGAACTCACGCTCAAAGTAGCTGCTGATGTCACGTGTGCTGGTGCCCATGGCGTACATCTCAATAATCTGGTCTGCCATGCCATTGGCAAGAATAGTCTCACGCTTCTTTACGGTCTCAGGTTGGAAAGTTCCGTCTCGGTCACGAGGAGTCTCTATAGTGACCTCACCATATTTTGTTTGAACCTTCTTACTCATCTTACCATTACGACGATTGCCGGAAGAGCGTTCCTCGTCACTTAAATGAGCGTCCATCTCACCTTCGAGAGCTGAGTTGAGAATACGCTCTAACAATGGAGCTAATGCTCCGTCCTTGCCAAATAAGGCTTCACCACTACGCAACTGCTGAGCTGCTTTCTTGTAATCAATTTCTAAGTTGTCCATAATATAAAAACTGTGTTAAACTACTTTTATTGTAGCTTGACACAGTTTAGTTTACACTCTCTGATTAAAAAAGGGCAAGTTCAGTTGTGAAACCGAGCTTGCCCTAATTTTATATATAGAACACAAAAATTAATTCATGAATACCTTGATACCATTTCTTCCTTGCTTGTGACCGCCCTTTACACAGCTAGCCAAGGTGTCGCGAATATCAGTAAGTATTGTTGTCTGCAATCTCAACTCAATAAGTACAGGACTACTTGATGTGTCTTGCGTTATTGCGCTGATACTATTGCCGAGTTTCTCTAACAGAGTGTCGCGGATGATACGGACATCTGCTTGCTGAGTGGCTACATAATATCGTAGGCTTGATAAAATACTCTCCAACGCCTGTGCGGTTGATTCCGTAACAGACTGAATACCTTGCTGCAAAGCAGATATATTTGAACTGCCAGTAGGCTTGACATTGAGAACGTCCATCAAGTTCTTTGCATACTCATTGAATAATGCAAGGTTCTTGTCTTTCAGTTCCTTGATACCTTCGAGTTCTTTCTTGGTAACGTCAAGACCATTGTTTCCACCTTCGCTTCCCTCAGATACCGCTTTGTCGAATGCTTCAAGGATAGGTTGAATGTACTTTGATGTAGCTCTATTCATCAACTGCTTGGTGAGCATTGTATTGAAATACTCATCAAACTTATTGTTGAGTGCTTCGAGTGCATCACTACCTTCATTGAAAGCATCTACCCACGCTTCCGAGAAAGCTTCAGCAGCAGATTTATAGTTAGACTGAGAACCGAAACCGCCAAGTGCTTCTGTCATAGATTCACCTAATTCTTGGATTGTTGTGTTCAAATCATCAATCTGCTGTTCCCATTCTTGAATCTTACCTTCATCAGGTTTCTTGCGACCGCGCTCTGCGTTAATCATTGCTTGGTACGCCTTCTGCTGCTTTTCAAGGGCATCGACCGATTTTTGGTTGTATTCGTAGAGCTTTTGGGTGTCAAAGGCATCGTCCATACTCTTTTTAAGCTTTTCGTAAGCGTGTTGCAAGGAATTTACAGCGCGTTCTTGGCGTGCAATTTCCTTATCAATCTTTCCTTCGTTGCTAAAGAGTTTAGCTATACCTGTGAGTGCTCCCATTGCACCAGCCGCAACACCTGCATAGTTTCCGCTATAGTATGAACCGATTGCTTGACCGATATTGTCAACTACACTAAGAGTGTTTTCGAGTTGTTCATCAGAACCGCCTAAAGCCTCAAACAATCCATTGAACGCTGTTGCCATAGAGGAAACAATAGATGTAATATCTGTTACGGACTTGCTAAACTTATTCTTAGCATTGTCGGTCTCGCCTTGAACATTGTTAAGTGTGTCAAGAGTGCCTTTTGTCTCACTGTGCTGCTTCTTCATATTGTCGAGTTGGTTCTTCGACAAATCAAGATTGGTTTTCAACGTCTTGGTCTTCTCATCGTCCAATCCGTTAAGCAACATAGACTTGTTGTATTCAGTATCCAAGTTGGCGATAATCTTACCTTGGTTCTCTATATTCTTTTCTTCTTTGTCGTACTTGTCGCTTGTGGAGATTAAAGCATTGTCTCCACCGAGTTTCTTGTATTCCTTAGTGTACTTTACCAACTCCTTCAGTCCACTTGTGAAAGCCTTGAAAGGATTTCTTGAATTTCGAGTTTCCTGCAATTTGCTAATCTGCTCCGTGATAGCCTTGACTTGTGTAGGGTCGAGGTTCTTCATTTCATCACGCAAGGATTGTAGCCTCTGTATCATATAGTCGAGTACCTTGGTGGATGTATGGTCGAGGTTCTCGAAAATCTTAACATACATATCAGAGCCTTGGAAATTCTTCCAAGTGTTCTCGCCAGTCTTTTTCTTGTATTGGGCAGTCAAATTCTCCTGCAACTGCTTTTGTAACTCAGGATTCTTGGCAATATTCGCATTGTTTTGGATTTTCTGCTTTTCCTCAATGTACCACTTATCTAATTGCAACTGGTCGGAAAGCTGCTGCTTATATGCCTTAATCAGCTCTTGCGCTTGATTAACTTGGTCTTGATAGACTTCCTTATCAAGCTTATCCATCTGCTCTTGATACTGCTTCCAAATATCAGAACTCCACTTGGTATTATCGCCAAACTTAGCCTTAAACTCATCTTCTATCTTACTGCGCACCTCGTCGAATGAAGATGTAAGGTTGCCAAACATAGACTTGATAACTGCATCACTCAATCCTTCTCCCTTTAGTTTCTTGTAAAGGGTAAGATTATCGAATGCATTACTAATCTCGTTCTTAACATCATCCAACTGCTGTTTCATATACTCTGTGTCGAGTTGCACCTGCAATTCTATGATGTCGTTCTTCAACTGCGCACGTTTCTTGAAATCAGCGATAGTTGGCTCTATTTTCTTCAATGCGGTGATAAGACCTTCCTTGTCTGGCACAAAGTTCTTGACAATATCCTCTGGCATACCGACAAATTTAAGGTTGTCTGCATATTGCTGCATAACCTTTGCTGCCGCCGTATCATCATCCAAGTACTTGTCGTATTTCTCGTATTGTTGGTTCATTTCCTTCAAGAGAGAAATGCGCTCTGTGAGAATATCACGCCGCATTTTGTCTGTTTTTGTGGTATTCTTTTTGTTCTTGTCGGCGAAAGGGTCTAAACCTCCTGCAAGTTGGTTTTTCGTAAGGGCATCCTTTAATTTGTCACGAAGAAAAGCCAATGCAGTCTGCTTATTAAACACGGTGTTTTTTCCTACATTTTGCTTGCCCCACTTCATTATTTGTGAGATACCAAGGCTAGAACCGTGAAACCATTGGATTTGCCCTCTGTTGATTTGGTCGATAAGTTCCTTAATATCCTTTGCAGAACGTTGAAAGCCTTGTACGGTAGCGAGAGCATCTTTTGGGTCAACGACATCAAGACTAATTTTAATCTTTCGTCTATCAGCCTCTGCCTGTAAATCATCCATAAATGAATAGACCTTTTGTTGAGCATTGTTCATACTCTGTTGGTCTGCGTCCACTTTGAAATGATATACCTTTGCAGCAATTTCCATCAAGATTTTCTTTTGCAACTCACCAAGTTTATTCTCTGTTGCAACATTATCCCAAAATACCTTAATTTCTGCTGGCTTCATTGTTTTCAAAAAGCCGCCCCAAACGTTATTTACGTTATCGAACAAACCTTGTAATTCGTGTGTAGCCTCTTCTTTTGCGCTCTTGAAAGAACCGCTAATAGTAGCACCGAGGTTTTCTCCAAGCCCATATAGTTGTTTGCGTAATTTGTCGGCATATTGCTTGAATGAGCTATTGTTAGTCTCATTATCAAATATCTGCCCCATTACCTTGTTTACTCGTTGCAGATACTCTACATCAAGCTCTCCAGGCTTTGCTCCGTCCTTTATGGTATCGTAAGCGGCTCTTGATTTTGCAGACAATTTATCATAACCCTCTCCGAGCGCATCAATGGCAGTTTGCGCTCTTGAAGCAAAAGCACGAACATCGTTAGCCGCATTATCAAGTTCTTTCATATCCTTGGAGAAACTATCTGCCCAAAGTGGAATGCCAAACAAATTTAGATTGTCGCTATTCCAAAAAGAATTGTCTTCTCCATTTATGTAAGACTTTGCATCTTGCGCCATTTGAATGAAAGCATCGAGTTTCTTCTTTGATTCAGTGATAGCTTTGTCTATATTTGATAAATCTACCTTTTGTATTTCGATAGGTATCTCCAACTTTCTTGCCTTCAATTCGTCATACAGACTATCAAGAACGTTCTTTGATTCTTCTTGAAATTTATTTTTGTCTATGATAACACGCACACCGCCACCTTTATTCTTAGTGTAATTATCCTTAATGCGCTCGTATTCTGCGGACAATTCACCAAGTCGTTTCTTTGCATCAATAGTTTCAGTGATAATTTTGGATTGCTCATCTCTGAATTTCTCGTATGCAAAATAGGCACTTGAAACCGCCTGTGCCAATGCTGCAAAAGCGATTAATGGAAGATTATCCATTACAGCCCACTTAATCATCTTACCTGCTGTTTTTGCAGCAGAACCGAGATTTCTGAATGATGCAGAAATAAGACCTAGTGCATTTTTTCCTTTTAATGAATATGATGTAAAATTTGCATTCCATATTTCCTTTAAGCTAACACCAGCCTTGTTTGATTGTAGCATAAGCAAAGCAAGAATACCTATAAGGTCTTTTCCTACAGATGCAATAGTTTCCCAGTGTTTAAGTAATACGGTAGCACCACTAATAAGCCCCTTGAACGTACCATCATTAGCCTTGCCAATATCATTGAGCATCACATCGAAAGCATCCTTCAAGTTGGAAATCTTACCTTGGAGAGTTTCAGCCTGAATCTCTTGCATATTGTAGAATGTTCCACCCTTATCGGTCATGCGTTGGAATATCGCTTCGACATCCTCAAACGTTACCTTACGTTTGGAAATCATATCAACAATCTGTGCGGTCGTGTACGCTTCTCCCTTAACTTCTTTAAAGTATTGTTGCAGCTCGCCGTACATATTGATACCAGCCTCAGTAAACTGACGAACCTCAGAACCGCGAAGGTATGCAGCAGCCTTGACTTGTCCGTATGCAAGGATAAGTCTTCCCATATCAACACCAAGACCTGCTGATACATCGGCAAGTCGCTTGGTTGTATCATAAAGTTTATCAGACTCAATTCGGTAGGCTGAAAGCTGTCGTGTATAATCAACCAAATCCTTGATACGGAAAGGAGATTTAACGGCAAGTTCTACAGTCTTATTGAAAATCTCGTCTGCCTTTGGTTTGTTCTGCAAGATAGCTTCGAGTGAACGCTCTGAAAGTTCAAACTGACCTCTGACTTCTGCAATTTGTCCGACAAAAGACTTAATAGTACCCATCGAGAATGCGAATGCCATACGCTGTGCCCAACGTGACATATATCCAGCCATATATGATGTTTGTTCGGTCAACGCACGAGAATTAACACCAGCTTCTTTCAAGTTTTTGTTATGTTGCTCAATGGCAGCATTAAGAATATCCAACTTTCGCTTATAATCAGCATCGGTTTGAGATAACTTCATACGAGCCTCTTTCAGATATTCAATAGCACGTACTTGGCGATTGAGCGTATTTGCAGTAGCAGAGAAATCAAGCGCGCCTTGATATGTGGTGTTTGCCTTGTTATTTCTCGTCTGATAGTCTTTTGCTCTATCAGCGTATGCCTTTCTCTGTTTGTTGTTGTAAGATTGTTCTGCACTAACCATCTTATCAAGAGCCTTCTGAAAAGCAACAGCACGTTCATTATACATCTGCTGCTGGTATCGTAACTCATCCTGTAATGACTTCTTTCGCTTAATAAGTGCATCTTGGTCTGCCTTGGTGAGATTTTGTGTTGTATCTCGCAACATACTTTCAATAGAACCAATTTCTTGCTTTAACTCAGCAATATTCATACCGCTAGCACCCTTTGCCGATTCCTGTAATCTCTGAAATGCAAGTGCCGCTTGCATAATACCACTAGTGCCAGAACCATTCATCTTAGATAGCTGTGCTACCATATTTTGAATGTTCTGTGCTGCTGACGTAATGTTATTGTTCATGTTACCTGCACTCGCACCTACGTTTGAGATACCACTGCTTGCATTTGAAGCAGATGCGTTGATTGTTGCGAGTTTTGCTATAACTTGGTCTAAAGAATCAAGGAACGGCTTAGTACCAACAGACATATCCTTAAAAGATTGTGTTACACTAGACGCGGTATTTTTAGCCGTATCTTGTATGTCTTTCAATTTCTTGTCTGCTTGTTCTATTGCATCTAACGCACTTTTAGGAATGGTTAGAGCTGCTCCTAATGCTGAATCTGCCATAATTCAAAAGTTTAAGAATTTATAAAATAGGTATTCCAAGGTCATTGAGGTTTCGTAAATCCTCTGCACCATTGATTACCTTTGCATTCTTTAATTTGTCGTTCTTCTGATTGTTGCCTTTATCTGACGATATGTACTCTATATGAGTAAAATCCATAGACGCAAGGCGAATCTGCGGAACTGTCATTCTCCACTTATATTCTTCTTGCGAGCACCATGTGTTGGCACGTAAGAAATCTATCATTTGTCCGTATTCTGTTCGTGACGGGATAATTCGGCTGCTTGCTTCTTCCTCATCAGAGCTTGATTGCGGACGGTCTGAATCACATTGGTACTCGCGAAGAAAAAATCCACATCTAGCAAATTGAGAATTTCAACGAGTAATGTTGCCCAATCCTTGATGTCATAGTCTCCCCAAAGCAACTGGTCGTAAACTTGTTGGTATTCCTCAGAATCAATGCGTTTCTTGTCATTGAGCAAGGATAGTGTGATTACTCTTGCCACAGATGGAATGTTGATAGCAAACTCTTTAATAACATCACCCATTGATAAGTTTTCGCCCTTGACTATCTTGCAAGCCTCCTCTGCAATCATCCATTGAGTGCCAGGCTTCAATGCTCTTATCTCCCACTCTGTGCCTTGTAGTTTTACAATTGTAGGAGAATCATTCATAATTTGCGCCAGACGTTCCATTGCCGCATCAGATAAAGGAGAACTAGGTAACACCTTATTCTCGTCTTCTATAGCTTGTTTCTTAGCCTTATTCGGGTCTTTTTGTGCTCTATATACTTTTCCCATATATATGAATTACTTTCTAATCACACTTACTGTTCCATTATACTTCTTGGATAGGTTTTGCAGCTTCTGAAACGACATAGAAATGACTCTGTAAGATTGTTTCAGATTACCACCGCCATCTTCCAATATCTTAGCATAGGGCATAGTCGCAACGACAGCCAAATCAATTACTCCACTAGGGGAATAATCGTTTTTGAGATATTCGTTTATCGCTTCACGACCTTTAATCTCTTCCCCATACCAATTCTTGCCTTTGGTAGCTTTTGGTGAGGATGATAAGTATCCTATCTTTTCGAGCTTACCTTCGATATAAATGCCATATCCGTAAGAATCATAAAGGTTGTGCGTTCGATGTGTGTACGTAATTTCTTGAATACACTCCCTTAATACAATCTTTGCATCCTTGTCTAATTCCTTCGTAATAAGCTTTAATGCTTTTTTGTATAATGTTTCAGCCATAAATGATAAAACTTAAAAAGGAGCGGACAGCATAAAAGCCGCCGCCCCTTGTATATAGTCGAGAATTGTTGAAGAATCTACATTACACACTAGCAGTTGGCAATGAATAGTTGTGGTCAACATAGAATGGTGTGCGAACAGTCTTAGCACCAACGGTAAGCGCAATATCCTTGGCAGTACCAGCCAATGCAATACGAGCCAAGTTTGAATTGAGAGACTCAATGGTCAACTTAGAATTGAGCTGAACCTTTGGAAGAACGTAAGCCTCCATTGTGGTTCCATTAGGTTGAACCTGTACAACATCAATCTTTGCATACTTTGCTTTGTAAGTAGAAGGTGCAAGAGTCTTCTTTCCTGTTGCATCGTCTGTAAAGTCACACAATGCAGCCAAAAGCTCCTTCTGCGTATCACCAATCTCAGCCGCAAACTGCCATTTACCAAGTTTAACAATGGAAATGATAGGAGAGTCAGAGGTCTCGCACTCAATATCGGTGGTGTCGTTATCATCTTGTGAAATAGATGTAGTGTCCTCAATAACATCCTCAAGAATGTAAGAATCACCCTTTGGAGCAGATTCATCGGTCTCTGTGCCATCGAACAATGTGGCAACAATATAATCTGGCTTGATGAACTTGACAGCTCCCGCACCAGTATTTATAACCTTTTTCGCCATAATATAATGAGTTTTAAATGTTACATTTAATAGATTTTATATATTTATCTTGCGATAACTGAAACAGAAATCATCTGAAAATGGAACTGACGATTTGAATCATATCCGCTATCACGGTAAAGAACTTGAATTGTATAGTCCTTATTATTAGATTGTTTAATCACATCGTCAAGGATTCCTTCCATCTTGTCAAGTAGTTTAACGTTCTTTCTAAGTGGAGTTCCCTTTGGTCTTGCATATAGATAAATATTAGCATAGCCAGAGGAATACGCACCATGTTCTCTTTGCTGACCTACGTCAACATTGACAAAATCATCCCAGTTCTTACTAGTTGTAGGAGGTAACTCTCCGACAAATATGTTGTCTGAGATTTTCCCCTTAGTAAGAAGCATAGAAAAGAAATTTTCAATGCGAGACAATCTGCGATTAATCCTCTGTGCCATACCTTGTTATCCTAAATACATTTTACCTTATGATGAAAAACTAAATATCAGTACCCTTGATGTAAGCTACGCATCCATGCATCTGTGTCGGATAAACGCCGATAACCATTCCGTCAACGTCCATTCCGTACATCTTTCCACGAAAACGAATGCCAGCATTCAATCCTTCAGGAATATATTCTTCCTCATTTCCGTCTTCTCCTTCTTTCGTTGGCATCGGAAAATAGATTGTATAGCCTAATGTAACTACTCCCGAAGTAAACAGTTTGTTGGTTTCCTGAATATCGCAATCAGTTTCAAAAATGATAGTTTCTATATTCTCTGTTTCTGATTCATCTGCGCTAGTATCAGTATCGCCCAACATATCCCCATCGTTTCCGATAAGGTCACCGTCTTCTTTCGGTTTTTGTTCCGAGCGGTAGAACACGCCATGATATGCGTATTCATCCAAAGCATTTCTGTCAGTGTACATAGCTTACCAATCTGTTTCTTTAATCCATTTAACCTCTCCATCGGTTTCATTGAGAGCATCAAGTTTCTCATCCTCTCCATACTTCTTGTAAAGTCTTTTGAGTTCTGATTTGATACTCAGCAATGCAGCCGATGTAATGGTCTGAGCACCTACCGTAAGAGTATATGCGCCATGTTGGTTTGTGGTTGATGCAGTCTGATAGACACCGAACACAATCTTTTCCAAGAGTGCAATCTTACATCTGTCTTTCTGCTCTTCTGTCAAGTCTAAATAAGATTCGACATCAGAAACGCCGCAATCCAAAGCGACATTATTTAATGCTGCCTTGTCAAAGACAAAATTAGTCATGCCGCTCAGATAATCCAATATGTCAAACTTCGATGCTGCCATTGAGAGATAAATGAATTAAATGTTATCGTATATTGTGAGTATTTAACCGTTAAGATACAGCACCGTCACCAGCTACCTCGGTGTGGATAATCTCGTGGTTAGTGAATGAGATGAGAGCTGGAATAGCAGACATCATAACGTCTGTGTGCCACTCCTTCAATCGACCATTGTTGGTTGTGGTGTTCATTGCTGTAACAAGACCTTTGAGCATGGTTGCGAAAGTGGTATCAATAGTACTTGCACCATAGCCGCTACCGAATACGTCACGTTCCAATACATCGGTGTACTTGAACTCTACTGCATCACCAGCAGGGCGAAGAACAACGCGATTATCTGCCCAACCCTTGACAAATGTGTCGGTTGTGCGTGTCTTGTTGCGCTCCTTCTCAACGACAATCTCAATAGGAGAAATACCTTGAATGTCTGTAAATGACTTCAAGAATTGCTCGTTAGTGATAGGCATACCCTCAACGTATGCGATATAGTTAGCCTTGCACCAAGTAACATACAAGTCGCGTACTTCTTGGTTCTGAAGGAATACGTCGTTGTACATCTTTTTTGTCATCTTCCAAGTAAGAGCACCATCGTATCCTCCTCGCTTATCACGGTAAGCGTCCTCTAACTTACGCATCTGTGTGAGAATTTTACAATCTGCGGCAGTCCAAGCCTTTGCACCTGCCTTCTGGAAATTATCCTTTGGAAGACGAGTATCATAGAGCTTGCCGTAAATACCAGCACCGAGACCATTGTAATCAATCTTACCAGTTGTCTCCAACTGCGCGGTGGTATTGTTCAAAGTAGCCTTTGCTGACTTTAACCCAACTGCGAGGTAATCACGTACCCAACGAGCGATAATGCGGTCTGCGTTGCCAAACTGAGCAAACTGCTTCTCCTTGTAGATACGCTGTGCAGCGGTCTCTACAAAGCCACGACCGATAAAGTCTGGGATAGATGCAGTGTACTCTGCCTCACCCTCGGCATCCATCTGGTGTGAGTCTCCAAGAGGAGCACGCATATCCATGACTGGTGCAGCTTCCAACTTATGTGAAGTCATTCGGAAAGTAGCAGAACCATCATCCGCTGTTGGAGTAGGTGCGTCAGCAATATGTCCCTGTGTCATTGCCCAACCTTCATCCATGTTAAGGAGGTCTGAGTTGTCAACGAGAGACTGAAACAGTTCACTACCGCCATCTTTTGAACGGAAGAGTGCAGCCCAATCCGAGTTGTTAATGTCAAATCTTTGCATATCCTAAATACAATTAATTACAAAAAAATAAGTTCGTTATCATTTACTTGGTCTGATTAATTAAACCAGAACCAAGTCTTTACACGGCTCTTGTTGAGAGCGAGAACTGCTGGTGGCAAATTGCCGATAGCTACAAGGTCGATAACAGTATCTTCTTGTGCTAACGCTGGAGTAAGCATATACTCCAAATCGTCAACCCCCTCCATGTTCGCGTCATACAAGAAATCCATATCCTTGTCTGCGTAAGCATTAGGATTAGTAACCATAGGAAGCGTTTTTGCACCTGCTTTTGCTGCCTCTACGAGAATGTCACCAGCTTTTTGTGCTGTACCAAGTGTCTCTGATACCGTAACGAGCCAAATATCGTTTGAACCGTCGGTAGATTTCTCCACATTGGTGATAGTGACACCCTTTGCTTGTGTGGCAAAATCTTTCTGTCCTACCATGATAGTATCGCCAGCATACGGTATGTGGTGATAGCCGTCACGAACCAATTTGTAGGTTACGTCTGTCTCAGTAGCATCCTTCGCCAGCTCATAGAACTTCAAAATCTTTACCTCTGCACCAGTAGTGTTGTTAATGTTAGGTGTGTACTCAATGAGGTCACCTGCATAAATCTTCGCTCTACCCTTGAATGGGTTCTTCAAGATGCCACCCGTAGTAGGATAACAGAGCGCATCCTTGCTGCCCTTTACGAGCTTTACGAAGACATTCTTATGACCTCCAATAGAGCCATGTGCCTGAATAAGTGTGCGACCAGTGAATACCGCACCACCATTGGCTTGTCTTGTGAAAAAGTTATCCAACATAATCTTTTTACCTTAAAGAGTTAATAATTAATGTTATCCGAATTTACTTGTCAGCAGGTTTTGATGTACCGAGGATTTTGTTTACTCCTGCCCATCGTTCAGCACCGATAGGTTTATCTCCATTACCGCCACTTGGATTGCCTGGAGTATCACCGCCCTTTACGTGGGATATGTTGTAAAATTCTTCCGCATCGGTAAACTCCTGCTCGATGTCCGAGTCCTTGGTGAGGTTCAACTTATTCATGTACTTGTCAATCCACTTGCTATCGTTGATACCTTTCTCCTTGAACTTGGCGAGAAGTTCACTACGCTTCTGTGATATGAGCTTAGATGCTTCGTACTCTGCATCCTTCTTCTCTAGAGCTTCCAAGCGTTCCAAAAGCTTCTTTTCAACAGCCGAAGGCTCTTTATCATCATCCTTTGGGTTTGGCTTGGTATCAGGATGCTCATCGTTCCATTTCTTGATGAAGTCGGCATTGTCCTTCTCGTAGTTGCCATTAAGGGAAACATACTGCGGCAAAATCTTCTTCACCAAATCATCTAACTCTGTATCTTCACCAACTAAGAGGTCAAAGTGGGAATCACTCAAACTCTTGATTGTCTTTTCACTGATGGAAAGGTGTTTTCCGTTTGCAGTGAGCTTTGCTTTTAGGGTGTCTAAAAGTTGTTGTTTTGTAAACTTCATATTACTAATTTTTAAAATTCTGCTGCAAAGATAATTAAATAATATGGTGATTTTCAGGTTTTTCTAAACCCTATTTGTTACGTAACCAATATAGAATTAATTTCACTTTATTATATATTATAAATTAGGTATCTTTGCAGCATGAATACGAATAAAGATATAGAAATCAGACCACAAGAGGGCTTTCAAATGTCCTTTGCAAGTAGCAATGTCGATGTGGTTTTCGGTGGCGGAAATCTCGGAGGAGGCAAAGCAGGGCTTCTCGATTCCAAGGTTGTTACACCATTTGGATTACGAAAACTACGAGACATTAAGGTTGGGGATATAATCTCCAATCCTGATACAGGTGGGCAAGAGCGAGTAGTATGGCTGCATCCTATCGAGAAGCATAATTATTACCGCGTATCTTTTGTTGATGGTACACATTTCGATTGTTCAGAAGGACATCTTTGGAAAGTTCGTGTTGCTGGTCGAAAGACCAAAAGGTATAACAAATATGGTGAGCGTGATGATTGGCGTATTCTTCCAACGTTACAGATGTACGAGTTCCTCGAAAAGAAAAAGAAAGGCGTGCATACAAATTGGGGATTAAGTATTCCGATTAGCGAACCAGTACAATTTACAAGACCTATCACGCCAACAACGCCAAGACCAATTCAGCCTTATATATTAGGTGCTTTGATTGGAGACGGATGTTTTACGAGCTGTGTTCTTGATAGAAATCACGTTGAATTATGCACTCCCGACGAACATATAGTAAAACGGTTCTCGGATAGAGGGTACGATATGGCTCATTTTCGTAAGAATCAAGATGCTGAGTGTTCGACTTATAGAATATACGACAAGGCTCTGATTGATGGATTGAAGGTTTTAAAACTCGCAGGTCATACTGCACTACACAAGTTTATTCCTCGGTCATATAAGTTTGCGACAATTGCAGAGCGAAAAGAGTTACTACAAGGATTGATAGATACAGATGGATATGTTGACGAAAGAGGACATATTACATATACAACCATAAGCAAACAACTCGCAGAAGATGTAGCTTTTGTGGTTCGGTCAATCGGAGGAAAGGCTTCTATAAGGAAAAAGGCTAATTGCGGTTACAGAGATAGTGATGGCGTATTTCACGAATGCCACGATGCTTATAATATAAGTATTAATACTTGGCATAATGAAGAGATTGTTTCATTGCCTAAAAAACTCGAAAGAGTAAGGCAAATGGGATATGATGATGATAAAAATTTCTATTTTGAAAGACAAATAGAAAAGATAGAACCTCTCGGAATCAAGGAAGGTCGTTGTATAACGGTTGATAATCCAAGCGGTCTATATCTTGCAAACGACTTTATTGTTACGCACAACTCGTATGGTCTTGTACTTGCGATGGCAGAGCCGTTAATGACCGACCCAGATTTTCGCGCAATGATTTCACGCCGTTCACTTGGTAATCAAAAAGCAGGTGGAGGATTCGTAGAGAAGTTTAAACAGATATTCGGAGCTGATTTTGTGAAAATCAGAGAGAGCGAGAATCCTCGCGTTACATTTCCGAATGGAACGTTTGTCGATTTGACGTATCTTGACGATTCCAATATGGATAAGTTGAGAGAGCGTGCGAAAGGATGGGAGTATGATTTGATTGCAATTGACGAGTTGACGGAGATGACTTGGGAAGTTTTCTCATACGTCATGACTCGAAACAGAGGTCAGAGCAAGACGTTTACAGGTAAGTTCTTTGCAACACTTAACCCGAAGCGTAGCCACTGGACAAGAATATTCCTTGATTGGTATATTGGTTCAGATGGTTTTATCATCCCAGAGCGTGATGGTGTAGTCAGATACTTCTATTGTGCAGGACCGACTGTCAAGGATGTTGTTTGGGGAATGTCTAAGCGAGAAGTCTATGAGAAATGTAAGATAGATATAGACAGAAAGCTTAAAACCATTGGCGGCAACTTTGGATATGAAGTAATGATTAAGAGTTTTGTTTTCTATCAAGGCAAACTTGGTTCAAACAAGAAGATGCTTGAAAACAACTCTGGCTATTTAGGTTCTGTAGCGGCATCGGGCGGCAGAATGGCACAAGCTCTTATGGAGGGTAACTTCAATGTTGACCCAGAAGAGGAAGAGGATATTCCGATTCCTAGCCAAGCGGCAAGAGATTGCTTCGTAAAAGACCCTGCTGTAAATGGTGACAAATGGATAACAATCGACTTGGCGGACTACGGAAAGGATAACACTCTGATGTTGTCGTGGAATGGATTCCATGTTGTCAATTACGAAATCGTGATGCACTCGACACCGCGAATTAATGCAGAAAGAGCTAGATTATTCGCAGTAAGCGAGGGAGTAGCAGAAAGCCATATTATCTATGACGCTACGGCAGGTAGGTATTTCAACGACTATATACCTGATGCTATCCCTTACATATCAGCAGCAAAGGCAATGGGAATTTATTACTTGTCTGCAATGACAATAAAAGACCTATGTTACTTGCGACTGAGCTACATGATTAAGCGAGGGCAGCTTACATTCTCTGATAAGGTTGCAAATGCAGTTTACACGCATCAAAACCTCAAATACAGAGTTTCCATACAGAATGAGTTCATGGAAGAATGCGCGGTAGTTCGCTTTGATAAGATGCAGAGTGGAAAGAAGAAGTTGCAGAGCAAGAAGGAAATGAACAGAAATCTTGGAAAAGACCGTTCTATGGACTTGCTCGACCCTTGCGCAATGAGAATGTACCCATGTTTGAATATGGAGTATGGTAGTGAGCTACAGGAAGGATTCAGACTTGCAGCACAGGAAGTTGAAGAGAAAAATCCAAATGCTCAGAGCATTTATGATGATACGTTGTACTATTAATTTTAGGATATATGCTGAAAAAAGAAAATATAAAAATGATTCTTGAATCCGTGCGGATTGACTGGGATAAATGCGATGAGAAAGACATTGCGTTCGCTATCCTCTGTGACGCATTGGAAGATAAGACTTTAGCATATCGTCTTGCTTATCGCAAGAGTGAAAAGGATGCAGCGAAATTCTATGAAACTCCACGTTTCAAGAAACTGCTAGATGTTCTAGAACCTTTCGGTATCGGCAATGTGAATAACAACGCTATTACTAAGGAAGAGAACAAAAACGAGCTTCTCAAAATGCTTGACAAGATAGACCAAGCTCTTAGTGATGGAAATCTCGAACCGAAAGACGCATTGAAGATGCAGACTGATATACGTGTAAAGCTGAATGACAAATTCGAAATGGAAGAGTCACAGAAGCAGAAACGAATCATCGTAGTGCCAAGCAAGCACGATATTGTTTGCCCTACTACAAACAGGGAATGTAACTACTGGGCTTCAAAAAAAGCTTGTTGCAGGCATTATGGATTGATTGACCCACAAGAGAACAATGATTCACAAAATAACAACGATGTTGAACTATCATGAAACGACAATAGCGATGAGTAGAAAGAGACAAGATATAATCAATGATTTTTTGGAGAATCCACAGAAATTGCTTCTGAAAAAGCCGTTTTTGAGGGGTTCGCGCTCTATTACTATAAACGATTCTTCTGATGGTTCGGATATTAAGACGAACTATCGAAAGGAGGCACAGTTACCAAATATCAGCAAGATAGTTGTTAGTCAAGAGCGTTTTGCAAAGGAGTTAGACCCTTATTCTCATAGAGTGTTGTTTGATACGAATTTACCTTCTATATGCTGCAAGCTTGATGATGGCAGCTATTGCGAGATTGAGTTTAAGAAGTTCGGCATTTCTATGCAACGACGTATTGTTGACAAGAAAGCTCTCTGTCTAGGTGGTAATAAGCGTAATCACATCTTGCATGACAGCAATCCAACTGATAAGCTCAAAAAGAATTTTGCTGATTTCAAATGGCATTGGGATGAGACTAATCAGGATGGTATCGAAATGGAAGCTATACGCATTCAGCAGAGTTATGGTGACGTGGGCTTACTCGTTTACATGAATGAGGATAACGAAGTGAAATGCCGTCTGTTCTCGTATGAAGATGGCTATCAGATTATCACACACAAGGACGATAACGGAGAACCGCTTCTTGATTGCGTGTATTATCGTACTGAGGACAATGTAAGGCACATTGATGCATACGATAAGACATATCATTATCATTTTACAGATGTATTCGTTCAGGACGTTGATACAAACGAAGTACTGAAAGGATGGTGTTTGGAAAGTAAGGAAGCGCATGGATTTTCAGAAAGCCCACTTATTACAAAACGTGGTGATGTTGCTTGGAATAACGGTCAAGACCTTATCGAGCTGTTTGAGATTATCTATAATCTGTTTGCGGTCATTCAAAAACGCCATGGATGGGGAATCCTTTACATCAAGGGTAAGCTCAATGAAACCGCAAAGAAGGTAGCTGGTTCTATCATTCTGAATGATACAAGCATTGAGGGAAATGGTAGTGCAGAGTTTAAGACTCCACCTTCTCCACAAAACATGATTGAGTTCATGCAGTCAATTCTCGATCAGTTGCAGATTGCTACAGGATGTACATTCATATTGCCAAAGGACATTAAGTCTAGTGGTGACATAAGCGGATTGGCAATTCAAATGACACGTTCTTTGGATATTGAGGAGGCAAACAATGCAGCTATCGAGTGGCAGAATTTCGTCAGCAAACATTCAAGATTGTTCAAGGAAGGTTTGGCAAAGCAATTGGTTGCAAGCGGTGAGAATCCTACAGCAATCACCGAGTTCAGACAGATGAGAATCAGTACATCATTCAAGCCTTGGCAGCCATTCGATGAAAGTGCTTGGAATCAGATGCTTTGTACATTGAGTGGTGCTGGTTTGATTTCTACCAAGACTGGCGTTGAGAAGAATACTGTTTCTGCGCCTGATGAGGAAGTGAGATTGCAGACTCAGCAAGAAGAGGCAGATGAACGTGCTGCAAAACAAGCAGAAATTACTGCAAATACAAAGAATACAGACAACAATAAAGAATAAACATGAAGGCAGAATCATTATACATACAGAAGTTGACTTACGATGAGAACACTGGTAATGAAATTATCGGTTTGTTCCCATCGGAAGCTAACCCTGCTATTGTATCATCATATACCTACGATGCAAAGCGTATGGGTGGTGCTCCTACCCTTACTGCTACAATATATTCTTCTGAGCCTTTGCAATGGAAGAAGGAAGAGTTCGTGGAGTACAATGGCGATAGATTCTTTGCGTCCTATACACCAAACTCTACAAAGGATAATTCGTCTAGAATGTGGAAGAGTGAAATCACTTTCACATCTAGAAGAGAATTGCTTGATAACACTCTGTTCTTTGATGTTGTCGTTGATGATGTTGATACACAGAACAAAGACAGATACCGTTCAAATCAGACAAAGTTCACGTTTGGTGGAACTATCCATGAGTTTGTAGCTCGCATTAATAGCTCAATGGCATATTGTGGATTGTATCGTCCTACAGATGAATACAAGGGATATTACGTTGTTGTTGACGAAGGATATGGAACAGATGAAGTTAAGGAAGTATCATTTGAAGACCAATATTTGACTGATGTCTTGCAACTTATCAATACAACTTTTGAACTTGATTACTACTGGGATGGCAATGTTTGTCATGTCGGCAAGGTACAGCACGACTTAACAGATACACCTATAAAATATGGTAGTAGTGATGCCCTTATATCCGTATCAAAGGAGAATGCGAACTATAAGATAGTTGACATGATAACAGGTTACGGTTCATCTGATAACCTGCCATATTACTATCCTAATGATGATGAGTTTGGTGATGCAGTTTTTGATGTTGAAAACATCAATAAAGACGGTGTATCTATACAACTATCTAAGATGGTTGGGTGTTTAGGTAATGCTAATTGTTATAATAACAAACTTACTCTATACAATGTTATTAATGGCAAAGAAGTAGCATTAAAACTGAACTATGCAAGTGAATTTTACTGGGCATCAAGCGGAGAATCATCATCAACAGATGGTCAATATTCTTTTGGTGATAATGTACGTATGTTTGTTGACGCAAAAAGTGGAGTTCACGTTGATTTTAGCAGTTTGAATATCGTATGTGTATATAACGGCACAGGAATTAACGGACAATACAAGTTAGTTACTGAACAAGGTGTTCCTAGAATAACAATAAGATGGAAAAACATCACTACTGATGAAGAAGGATATGTTATTTCAGATAAAAATGTAGGTACTACAGCATCAATGGATATTGTTTCACAAGGTATATATCAATTTGATGTAAATTATGTGCTTTCATACAAATCTTCATATATTAGGATAAATACTAACGGAGTTGTGATAAACTTATCTGCTCGGAAAAGCGATTTTACAATCACGAAAAGCGGTTATTTGGAAATGTCATATACTCCTAATTATGGAAACTTTGTCTTTAAGGATGCAAAAGGAGGCAAATTCTATAATTTAGAAGATTTGGGTATTACAATGCCAATATTATCATCTTCTGAATATTATTCTGCTGAATATAAGTTCGATTCTCGTAAAGAAGATGTAAATAATTCAGGGTCTAAAGTAGATGTCTATTATGTAGGATTACATGACGCTGATAACGGAGCAGAAAATCCTGTATCAATAACGGTAATAGATAGAGTCTGGATTGCACCATCATCGGTACTTATGCCTTCTATATATCGCAACACGAAAGGTGCAGAGCGTTTCTATTATGCTTTGAATAACACCCACAAGTTGCCAGGCGGTAGTGGATATTACGAGTTTGTAAACTTGTACAAGAAAGGAAATCCTCATCAAGGGACTGTTACTTTTGGTAATATAAAGCCAACTATCAAAGGAATTGTAAATGCGGAAGGACAGTTATTCGGAGAGATTGCAGATGTTGCTTTTGATAAAGATGATAGTGACGTAAAGGATAGCGATGGAAAATATATTCATAACTATTTCTATATAAAGTTGCACAAATTTAATGGAGATTTTGGCTTTGACTTGTTTGCACATGCTTTGGCTAGCGAATCGGCAAAGATAAATCTCATCAAGAGTAATGGATGCCCTGCTTGCTCATTTGTTATCGGGTGCTATTGGGATAGTGCAAATAATAAATGCTACAATAATGTACTTACTGACGGAAATGGAAATTTGAAGTCAGATAGTGGAAAAATGAATAGCAAAGGTGATTATATTCTTAGCGACACATACGTTGAGGATAACAAATCAAACCAAGATTCAACGAAAGAAGAACTTTGGATTTGCGTTCAGAAAGACACATCAACATTAGGTATCGTAATGCCAAACGCGAGTGCTGGCTTTAAACCGCAAAAGGGAGATTTGTTTGTCATCACAGGCATCAAACCACCAAAGGTTCTTGTAACGGCAGCAGAGAAACGACTTGATGATGCTCTTATTAAGCACATGAGCGAAAACAATACAGACCAGTTCAACTACTCTGTTAAGTTTTCTCGCGTATTCTTACAAGAGAATACCGACTTTGCAAGTAAGCTAAACGAGAATGCAAAGCTGTCAATACAAATACAGGGCGATTCGGATAGCGATGGAAATCTTATTAGTCACGAAGTTTTCGTCAGCAACTACTCTGTAAAGGTTGATAACGATGAGCTGGCAGAAGTTGAGATTGAGCTTGTTAATTCGTTGGAAGTTACAAAGAGTGATACGAAGCAGATTATTGATGCAGTAAAAGGAGAAACTGTTAAATCTCTATCTAGTATTGTTGGTAGTAGTAATGCTAATAGCTTAAATACTAGCATAGCAGATAAGATGTATCTCTCTAAATTAAACGATGACACCGCAAAAGGAACTATCACTTGGGAGAAGGTACAGAAGTTCTTGCAAGGATTGACCGCCGAAGACTTGTCTCAGTTTAAGAAGGGCGCAACCTTCGGAGAGTTCATTCAGGGAATGCTCTTCGGTACTGGCGGCAGAATTGATGGATTGGGCAATGCTGAGTTTGAGAGCATCACATCCCGAAGTTCCATTATTGCAAAGGAACTCATCGTGAACAGACAGACAGCTATGGAGAGTAACTTCGTCTTTACGGAGAGCGGTATGGTTGAGTCGGTGACGGAAATTCCTGCGGCAACGGAAGGTGGCAACGTGACCTACGACTTGAAGCTTCAGAAACGATGGGATAACGACTTTACATCATTCAAGGAGAATGATGTTGTCTTGGCTTCCATCAATACCTTAGCCGAGAATGGCAAGTATTATGATATGTGGCTGCGAGTACTATCTGTTAATACCGTAACGAATACCATTACAGTTGTCTGTTATCCAGACAACGAATGTCCTAGCAAGAAGAACTATCCACCTTGCGAGCTGGCAAGATTGATACGATGGGGAAATGCGGTGGACGAAGATAGACAGAGCTGCTGGTATATATCATCATCCGAGGGCTTACTCGTATGGCTCGACCACGTTACTAAGCCTATCATCGACAAGACGAACTACTCTCTTGCGATGGGCAAGCTGCCGGATGCACTATCGTTCCTCTTCCAAGACTTTCCTACTGCCAACAAGCGTGATGGAGCGTTCTATGCCAAGTGGATGATGGCTGCATCATTCCAGCAGATAGACTATCAGGGCAACCCAATCTACACGACAAGAGACAGAGGTGTGTGGAGCTTGGCTGTGGCACAAGGAGACAATCCCTACCGCAATGGAGACCGAACGATTGATACTGTATATTACCTCGGCTGTAAGTGGAAGTGTTTAGAAGACAAGACAACAAAGCCACCAATCTACTCATCTACAGCTTGGGCATTCGTGGAGGGCAATCCGTATTTTACACTCGAAATGCAATCATCGAAGCTGTGGAACTTCCGTATCAACGACTTGATGGCAACGAATGCTGATGGCTCTTGGAAGGTATTCACTACTCTGTCGGTAATCGGAAGACTCTACAATCAAGACGTGACCGACTCCATGATCAATGTTGTATGGACTAGAGACAGCGGAGACCCGAGCGCAGACAATAAATGGGCACTCTCTCATGCCAACTGCGGATTGTCGGTTGATTTGACCTATGAAGACCTTGGCGGTGCTGCATTAAAGATAGGTAGTGTGACATTCCGATGTGATGCCGAAATCAAGGATGGAGAGACGATGTATTCCGAAGATGTGAGTGTTAGTTTCTAATGTTGAACTTTAAAATTGAAAGATATGTCAAAAGAATTAGCAGTAAGTGTTGACAAGATGATGGATATACAGGCAACCGCCTATTCCCAGTCTTGCAGCATAGAGATAGTTGGAGACATCATCAACAGGCAGCAGTATGACGGCATCGCCAACTCATATTCACCGAATTACGCAATCCGTCCATGTACGATGTTTCCGTCATGCTTCCTCATCGACCCCGACAACCCTAACGAGACGGGCACATTTAACAGTCAGTTGGATTCATTCAAATGGTCGGAAGTTTCTACTAGTGGAATTGTCGTAGTAGCAACAAGTGAAAAAGCCAGTATGGTAAGTGGTTATGAAGCAACAACAGAGGGCTTGAACAAGGGAACTCTCTTTATCAAGTCTAACTCAGTTATCAATAAGCCGAGAACAATGCGGTTTGAGGGTAATTGGACTGACCCGATAAGTGGATATAAGTACACATTCATAGCCAACAAGCCGCTCTACCTTGAAGACACCACTAATGCAAGGGCAGAGATTATGCTTGATAGTGCTCCTACCGTGCTTTGGAATCCACTCAAACACGCAAGCACAAGAACCATCACAGCAAAGGTAATGGTCGGTGCTATAGATAAGTCTGCGGACGCAAAGGCAAGGATATGGTGGTATCGTATCTTGGATAACGGAACGAAGCAGCTTATCTCTTCCGTTGACGATTCCGAGAACTACGAGATTACCGCCATGACAAAGGCTGCAAACGGTCAGATTACATCTATCACCGTCAACTGTGACATGATAGGTGACGGAATCGGATATGAGGTAAGAGCCTGCTATATCTACGAAGGAAGTGTTCCATCTTCTCCTCGAACAGGAGACCCGAAGAAGGTTACCTATATCAAAAGAACCATTCCACCCCTCACTCCTCAGTTCGTAGGCGATGGCTTCGGTCTCAATTCTGATACAGCTTTCGTAACTTGTCGGGCTATCGTAAGTGACAACAAAGGAGTCATTGCCCCTTCTGTATGGAATAAGATTATCAGAGCGAAGTGGCAGAAAGTATCTTATGGCAAGGTTGTGAACAATGGCGCAGTCACCATGACCGAGAATGTCACGGTGTTAGGGTACGGAGAGACGTTCAAATGTCCTTTCGAGGCGAAGAAGAGTATCCGTCTGACAATCGAAGACAGAGGTGCTTACGAGCTGATTGTTGACGAGAATGGCAATACCCTTGTGGATGAGGATGGAAACTATCTTGTGTCAAGGGAAATTGACGAGAACAGCTAATTATTGTTGAACTTTAAAAATATACGATTATGAGATATTACGTTAAGGTAACTAAGGAAGTTGCAGAGGCAATCACCAAGGCTGGTGTTCCGCTTACAATGACGCATGATGGTAATTGCTTGCTCTATCAGAGTGAGATAAATGATGTTCCTGGTATTAATCTGAGTGCAAGAGCTGCCTATGCTGGCGGTGCTCTCATAGAGGAGTATTCTGCTCTAGCTGAGATTGACGGAAGTGTAGCCACCCCTGCATATTGCTATACCCCAGTCGAGTATGGAGGTGAGGGCGATACAAGGAATAAGGATAACGGATTTGGCGCAGATAAGCCAGACGTGTCTTCTGAATCTGAGGTATCAACAGATAAAAAGGAAAGCGAGGTAACAAATGAGTAAAGCATCAATAACAGGACAGATTGTTGTGACAAGCAACGGAACGACAATCTACCCAATCCTTCAGTGTACGACAGGAGACGTTAATCAGAACTATGATGGCGAGTGGAATGCGCCTACTCAGATTTCGCCTGACTTCGAAGCTAGCGGTGCTAGGCATCCAGTCATAGTTATGCAAGCCTTTTCAGCAGAGCAGGGCGCAGGTAATAACTTCGACCTTACAAGAGGTTCTACAACATGGGTTGTCGGCGGTGTGACGTTGGCGTTCAATGATTCGGGCGTTTCCACTAATTCGTTTGGTGGTGTGTCTGGTCATTTTACCATGGGGGCTGATGCTAGCGGCAATCCGACCCTTACGGTCAATAAGAACCTTGTGAAAATCAATAGCGGTGATTCGTTCAACATCGAAGCAAGGACAAGTCTGTCGCTCGAAAACACAAACATCAATCTTAAAGCTATGTACCCAGTCTATATAGCCAAGGGCGTTGTTAGCTCAAAGCGAGTGAACATTCTCCCTACTTCAAGTACGAATCTGTTCACTATCACAGAGAAGGGCGGTAGCTGTACCGTCAAAGCAGAGGTGACGGAAGGAACGTCCGTGACATCTAGCGGATATATATTCAAGTGGTATCTGCCAGACTCTGCCAACGCATGGGTACTCAAGCAGGATAGCGACTCTCCTACATTCACCATCAATGAGACAGACGTTGATTCATCTATCCTCGTTATGTGCGAAGCATACAAGGCAGGAAGTTTTTATGCGTCAGATACCCAAACCGTCAATGACGTGTCGGATGAATATATCATATTCCCGAACCCTACGGATGGCAACGGAAATGCTGTAGCCGAGAACTTCATTCAAAATTCTGGAGGAAGCATCGTATACGTTCCGTACATGCGCAAGCGTGGTTCTAAGACCAATATCGAAGATGTTGCATTCAGCATGGCATTATATTCCAACAGTGGTATTCCTATTTCGGGAGCACCAACGGTAAGCGACAACAAGTTTACTGTTACGGAATCGGCAATACGTGCCTACAAGGGCGCAGTTTACGTAATCACAGGTGTTAAATAGTTAGCTTATGACAAAGGTTTTAGCAGAAGTAACTGGCTCCATCTCCTTCTCTCAAAAAGGAGACAAAGGGCCAAAAGGTGCTCTTATGCGTGAACATGACGGTTTTGAATCGGGCAGCTATAAGTATCTTTCGGGTGCAGGAGAAGAAGCATACATTGATGTTGTTTGCGTTAAACGCGAGTGGTATCAATGTACTAAAACGTATGACAACGCAACTTCTTCGCCTAGTTTGACCGATGGGCATTGGACAAAGATGAGCCAATATAAATCAATAGCAACTCATCTTCTTCTTGCCGAGAACGCTACCATCAATATGCTCGGAACCAATCAGATTAATCTGTTCAATCCGACCACTGATGGTAAGATGTTTGGCTCGTTTAGGGTTGTTAGTAATGATAATGATTACGCTCTGTGGCTTGGCGCACCGAATGGGGCTGATGCTCCATTCAGCGTAAAGAAAGATGGTTCGTTATATGCGTCTAATGGTATATTCGCAGGAGAACTAAAGAGTGTAACAGGCTCTTTTCATAAATTGACTGCGGTTAGTTCTGATGGAAAAACAAGCGCTGGTTCAATATATTTTGATAGTTCGGGGTTTATAACATTTGATGCAGATATTTGGAATCAAGGCTATAAGTCTGCGGAGAAAAGGGGTTGGCGTTTTTATGCTAGTAGTATATGGTGTCGACAAGCTTTTGGGCATAGGTCGAGTACATTAGCAGTGATAAATGGTGATAGTATGCGCGTTTATCCAGACGGATATGATAGCGGATATATATCTGTGAATCTAACGCGTGTTTATCGAGACAATAAACCCGTATACGAAATTCCATTGTATGGTGGTAGTGGGGATTTGTCTGGATGCCCTATTGATGTAGTAGTATTCAATTCTGCTAGTGTAAGAGATGTATATTATTACGAGTTTATACCTGGAGGAACAGGTAAGCGTTGGATGGCAATAAATGCCAATGATAAGAATAACGAAATACATTTCTGTGATGTCGGTGGATGGCATCAACTTAATGGTGGAGAAACGATAAATCTTGTATATATAAACCCAGAATTACTTCATCCTAGCCAGAAGGATAAGACCTATTTGGGGCGTGGTATCTTCTGGAGCGGAGAACATGATTTGGATTGGATAAATAGATAATCATAAAAGCAAAAATTAATATGAAAGTTAAGTTAGAACATCTCGAAGTATTTATGACACTCGACAAGAATCGGTGTCAGGTAGTTAACGCACGCAAGCAGATTGCAAACATCATCTACTCGCAGGGAGCAGGATTGGGGCTGGCAGGACAGGCTCTTGCAGTGAAAATGTGGAACGGCAACGATGACACAGAGTACACCGATGATGAAGCGAGAATCATCAAGGAACTCGTTGAGCGAACTACCGCTCCCTGCTTCATTGACGCAGTGAATGCCGCTATCAGCAATGCGGTATCGGCAGAAGCGATAGATAAGTAACAATATCTTTTAAATACATAATATTATGGCTATAAAGACAAGAAAAATCAGCGATTGGCTGTCCGCTAATGGACAAGCTATCACCAATGCTTCAGCAGCTAGTATGAAGACTTATTTGGAGCAGAACCTTCGTCCTTTGCAGGATGGTGTCTACATCGGTAAGATTCAGAATGACGGATGGGGTACTCAGACCGGAGATGAAACTGCCAATATCGGCTCATACAAGCGTATCGAACCATGGCAGACAACGGGTATCGGTATCTCGTCTGGCGATGCTGACGCAATAGTTATTCAGCACGGTGGCTACAGACTTGGCATTGCTCTGACTGAACCATCGGATGCAATGAAATGGGGAAGCATGCAGAATGACAGTTCTGTCGGGTATCAGACATCGGGAGACTTGAATACCTTTGATGGCTCAACTCGTACTGCTGGCATCATGGCAAGTAGCTATTATAAGAACGATGATCCTGCGACTTATGCTGTAGCATACTGCAGGAATTACATGACAAAGCGAACCGAGGGTGATAAGATATGTCAAATTGGTAAGCACAATTGGTGGCTCCCGACTATGGGAGACCTTGCGCTTATCCATCAGCACTTCGAGACTATCAATCTCGCCCTGCAGCGCATTAAGGATGCCGGGAAACAGTCTGTATCACTCTTGCAGCGGACGAATTACTGGTCGTGTGTTGAGAATTCAGGCTACAATGCGTGGAATCTGAATTTCAGTAACGGCTATCGGTACTACAACGGTAAGGTAGACTATTCGAATCGGGTACGTCCGGTTACAGCATTTTAAACATTTTATCTCTTTATCTCTTTATCTCTTTCCGTCCGCAGGACGGTCAATGAAGATTTTGAGGAGCAAAGGTTGATTTATATTATAAGTATAACAATATCACGAATTAATTAGCAGTAAAAGGCTTTAATATCAGATGGCATTAGCGAAGGATTTACAGATATACAAAGATACGTTTGAACTAGTGGATAAACTCACGATGATGAAGGTCGATTTTCCGAGAATGTATCGGTATGATTTAGGCGAGAAGATGACAAGTGTTGCACTGGAACTTTTCGAATACATCCAGTTAGCCAATATGTATGCGGATAATCGACATAAATACATGATGGGCTTCCGTGTAAAGTTTGAACTTCTTAAGACAATTCTTCGTCTTTGCTTCCGGAGAAAGTTATTCTCAGAAAGGCAGTCAGCTGATATATGCAGACTGACAACAGTCATCGGAAGACAGGCTACAGCTTGGGGAAATTCTAAGAAAGGTTAGTCCTGCTTAGAAGAAAGCTAGAGTATTACAGGTTAAGGCTTGTAGTAGAATGTGATTCTTCATTTTGTAATGGTCTCGTTGCTGTCAAGTCGCATCATCATTTGTGCGATGAAGCGAAGCAGCTAAGATGTACAATAGAAAGCGAGAAATTAGCGGACGAATTACTGGTCGTGTGTTGAGAATTCAGGCAACAATGCGTGGAATCTGAATTTCAGTAACGGCAATCGGAACAACAACGGTAAGGTAGACAATTCGAATCGGGTACGTCCGGTTACAGCATTTTAAACATTTTATCTCTTTATCTCTTTATCTCTTTCCGTCCGCAGGACGGTCAATGAAGATTTTGAGGAGCAAAGGTTGATTTATATTATAAGTATAACAATATCACGAATTAATTAGCAGTAAAAGGCTTTAATATCAGATGGCATTAGCGAAGGATTTACAGATATACAAAGATACGTTTGAACTAGTGGATAAACTCACGATGATGAAGGTCGATTTTCCGAGAATGTATCGGTATGATTTAGGCGAGAAGATGACAAGTGTTGCACTGGAACTTTTCGAATACATCCAGTTAGCCAATATGTATGCGGATAATCGACATAAATACATGATGGGCTTCCGTGTAAAGTTTGAACTTCTTAAGACAATTCTTCGTCTTTGCTTCCGGAGAAAGTTATTCTCAGAAAGGCAGTCAGCTGATATATGCAGACTGACAACAGTCATCGGAAGACAGGCTACAGCTTGGGGAAATTCTAAGAAAGGTTAGTCCTGCTTAGAAGAAAGCTAGAGTATTACAGGTTAAGGCTTGTAGTAGAATGTGATTCTTCATTTTGTAATGGTCTCGTTGCTGTCAAGTCGCATCATCATTTGTGCGATGAAGCGAAGCAGCTAAGATGTACAATAGAAAGCGAGAAATTAGCGGACGAATTACTGGTCGTGTGTTGAGAATTCAGGCAACAATGCGTGGAATCTGAATTTCAGTAACGGCAATCGGAACAACAACGGTAAGGTAGACAATTCGAATCGGGTACGTCCGGTTACAGCATTAATTTGTAGAATTAGAGAAACAATAGTAATGGTAAAGGCTGAGGATATGATGGCAGCATACTTTGACTGCCATAAGCATAAAGCATCATCGCCTGATGCGATAAGATTTGATATAAATCTTTTTGAAAATATCACGGATTTGGCTGAACAGGTAAATTCTAGAACTTACGAACCTCTGCCATCCATTACCTTCGTTGTATCTCGACCTGTATACCGAGAGGTTTTTGCTGCTAATTTTCGTGATAGAGTTATTCATCATTATATTGCAATTCGTTTAGAAAACCTCTTTGAGAACATTTTTAGTGACCGCACGTTTAACTGTAGGGTAGGAAAAGGACAACTTTATGGCGTAAAGCAGTTAGCTGCCGATATAAAAGAATGTTCTCAGAATTTTACAAAGCCGTGTTGGTATCTTAAATGCGACATGAAAGGATTCTTTATGAGTATTCCACGTAAAGCTCTTGCTGATAAAGTTGATGCGTTTATAACTGATAATTACAAGGGAGACGATATTGAAGATTTACGATACGTTTCAAGAATAACCATTATGAATGATCCAGCTAAGAATTGTATTAAACGTTCATCAGAAAAAATGATGAAGAAGGTTCCGCCCGGCAAAACTCTTAGAGGAGCAAAAGAAGGGCATGGACTTCCTATAGGTAATCTTACAAGTCAGCACGATGCAAATTTCTGGCTAAGCGATTTCGACTGGATGATAGAACTGTTTCTGCATATTTATTGGCATGGCAGATACGTAGATGATTTCTTTCTAATACATCAGAGTAGACAGGTATTAATCGCCTCGATACCCAAGTTGAGGTCATATCTATCTAATATCGGTGTAACGCTTCATCCCAGAAAGATAGAACTGCAGTCTGTATACAAAGGCATCAAATTTACCGGAATGGTAGTAAAACGTGATAGAATATATGTAAGTAATCGTATGGTTAGCAATTTCGAACAACTCATTCACCATATGAATACTTTGCCAGAAAATTGTACCATTGAGGATTTGCAGCATTATGTATGTTCCATAAACAGTTATCTTGGGTTAATGAAACATTGTAATAGCTACGACATAAGAAAACGTATCATGCTAAAAATGGATTTGCGTTTTTACAAGTATTTGTATATAGAAGGTCATTATGATTGTGTTCGCATCAAATATAAATACAAGAGAGATGTAATCAATCGAAAGAAACTAAAGAAACGTAATAGCAAGTATTTCGATTTACTAATGGATAATTACTATGAATCAGATAAAAAGAAGAACACTAGAGAGAATCCCGACCGAGAAGGAAATCAGCCTGCTTCTCGATGAAGGATATGCGGTTGAGGTTTATATGAGAGACGGAGAAGTTGTTATGGAGACGTGTGAAGCACCATAATAATATTGTTACCATTTTCTTTAATTTTGGTAACAAAAAATCAGTAACAAAACTTTCAGATTGTTACTTTTTGTAAAGTTTAACACAAAAAGTATTCTCATTTTTGTTGATTTTGTGCAAAAAAGTGTATCTTTGCACCATCATTTAATTTTTAAATCAACCCTATAAATTAGCAAATTATGACTAAAGAAGACGAAGCCGAAGTCCAACGGCTATTAAAGAATGTGGACGTTACCGAGCTGATGGATATGCTTAAGAAGCATGGTAATCGGTATAGCAGGAGAATATTGAAGTTCTTCCGCTGGTTCTGTAAGTATGTGCCTATCATTATTATGTGCTTTCACGCTTATGGAATATGTGAGTTCTCTCAGCATCCCCGTGAGATGTTTATCTCCTATAATGAAAATATGCCTTGCTATATCTTTATTTATTTCATGGTTTACGTCCTGCCGATGGTGACGATACTTGCAAGTAGATTTTTCTTCTTGTGTCAGTGGTATCGCATTCCATTTATATACTTCTTAGGCATCAATGCGGCTCATATTGTAGAGTGGAGTTGGTACACAACTAAAGATATGGTGGATTCCTGCTTTACGGTCATGGTCGTGACAACTATATTCTATTTGTATAGCTTTACTAGAATGTTTGTTAATGATACGAAACTAGGACGTAAAATTTGTGCATAAGATATGGGAAAGATATTGAATTATAAGATACTCGGAACGGCTCTAAAGTCGCTCAGTGATGCTTGCTTTAAGGCGGACGAGCAGCAGAGAAATGGTGAGAAGGTCACCGCTTGCGGAATGAGTGATGATGACCTAGATAGATTGTGTGACATCATTCCAAACATGCTCAATCCGATGATGAGCACCGAGGAGGTTAAAGAGAAGCTGCATGTTTCTGATGCTACACTCAATCGTATGGTTGCTAGAGGTGACATTCCGAACGGAGAATGCAAGAAGCGTGGGCACACCCGATATTTTAAGAAGTGGGATATACTACACTACATAAAAAGCAAGAGAGGTAAGTGATTGCCTCTCTTTTTTTTTATTCCCCCGATTTCGTGGGTTTTAAAAATACAATATTTCGAGGAAATTATATACAATATTTCTTTAAAAATATATATTCAGCAAAATGATACTACCTTCTATCACCTTAAACCACTGATAATCAACCACTAAAAGAAAGTGTGATAGAGTTATATTTACTCTCCCCTATTCTTCGTACCTTTGCATCCGTAACGTTACAATAGTGTTAGTTAATATTAAGGATAACTTAAAAAAGATTGTATCATGGAAATGACAGATGCAAAGGTCGTAGAGAAGAAAATCTACGAAGAGGGAAAGAAGCACGATGATTATGCTTCTAAGGCGACAGGTAATGCTGGTCTCACCCTTGGTATCATCGGCACAGCACTCGGTGCTGGTGCATGGTTGCTTGGCGGTAACAACCGCAGCGTATTTGGTTCACTCGGCAGCAATATGCCTGAGAACGTAAACATCAACACCTACGGAGCTAACTCAAGCTCTAATCAGCCAACCGCTTTGCAGGTAATGGAGAAGGAATGCGCTGACGAGGTTAAGCTGCTTACCGACATGTTCGGCTTGAAGCTCGACACCGCCAACAAGTTCTACGCTATGCGTGAAACTGACATCGCAGAGAAGTTCTCTATGTACAAGGGTGCTACAGACGCTATCAATGCCGAGAATCGCCGTGCTATGCAGGCTGAGTTCGGTCTGTACAAGTCTCAGATTGATGCGGACTTCAGCTTGTACAAGAATCAGAGAGACCAGTACGATGCGTTGCAAGCAAAGTATTGCGACCTTGACAAGAAGGTAGCCGTTATGGAAGCCCTCACTCCTTACAAGGAGAAGCTGATGATGGCTTACGTGAACGAGAAGACCTGCAACTGCTTGCGTGGTCAGTTGGTACTCCCATCTACGCCAGTAATCTCGGGCTACGGCAGCTATTGCTGTAACGGTACTGCTCCTTCCACTCCCACCACTACAGGAGCGTAACAGAGCAAGAAAGTCCGTAAAAAAGACTAAGAAAAAATGAGTTGGTGAGGGGTGTTTGCTCTCGTTGGTGGATGCCCTCTCACCTCTCTATAATATATCACCAACTTAAAGATATTGATTATGATGAATTTTGGAAACAGCCCTTTGCTTGATATGGGCACAAGTCAACAGCAGCCGCCAACGATGGATGCCGAACTACAAAAGGTGTATGAGGCAATACAGCAAAAGCGAGCATCTATAAATATGCAAGCGCAGCAGTCTTCCACCCCACTCTGGGATGAGATTGATAAGATTGAGGACAATCTGACAGGCGCACAACGTCAGTACTTGATGCAAAATCAGGAATACGTTGACAGCTTGCAATATGTGTCTAAGCTCGTACAAGACGAGGAATTGCGCATCATACGTCCTCGCATTGAGAGTACTCAGCAAGGACAGGAAGCATTAAAGAAGCATCTGTCTTTGATGCAACGACTAAGAAAAGAAGTAGCGCAGGCAGAAGAACTGAAATCTGCTATGCTCAACGATTATATGACTAACCATAGTGATAAGACTTGGCAAGAATATCTCGTTTGGTACAATAAAACACATAAAGGAGAAACTAAGAAATGAACGTAACAGAATTGAAAGAGAAACTGCTTGAATCGGTTGACGTTTGGGCAGACGCAAGAATAGACGATATGGTTAAGGCTAACCCGATGCTAGCCATACCATCAGTGTATATGAAACGTGCGGCGCATAATATCATATCCAAGAATAAGGATAAGTGGGATAAATCGATAGACAATGCTACCCTATTTCTTGCTGATGAGAATGGAAATATTGATGCAGATACCATCTTCGCAGATATGATGCAGATGCTAAAATCCGTGGAAGATTACAAATTCGATGTAGGTTTTATTCACGGACATATTGACAAAGGAGTTGTGTCTATTGACCTGCCGGATGGAATTGCCACCGCTATCCTCTTTGGAAGCAAGCGAAGCATCAACTTCACAGAGGAGGACTTTGTAGAGTTGAAAGATTTGATAATAGGTTAAAATATATAAAATATGGAAACAAAAGACATTATGAGTAAGTTTGATGAGCTGTATGGAATGATGGCTTCATCAACCAACGTGAAGTATATGCACACATTCGGAGACACCATGCGCTGCATGATGCAGGATATGGCATCGAAGCACCCAGAGTTGGCGCAAGAATATTTAGAGAAGCTGTGCGCTATCAAGTGGAAGAACTATCTCACCAAAAAGGAGGCTTCTGAGATTGTAAACGGTATGAATCCATCTGCAACTTGGGATATGCAGACATGGCTCAATGCTATGACTGGTCTTGGACTTGCGACAGAGGATAAGCCTTACTACAACGATTATGCTTTGTATGTTGCCATGAATCAGGTTGTAAGCGACCATGGATGTACCATTGCTAAAATACTCGGCAAGGAAGATGTTAAGGACATTGATACAGAACATCTTGTTAAGTATGCCAACCACCTTGCACTAGACTTGTTGAAAGATAAGGATGGCGTGTACGACATCAGAGAGTATTTCTTGAAGTAACACTAAAAACATACGGTTATGAAAAAGGTATTTGAAAACATATTGGCAAGCAACGATATACAGACTATTAAAAATTGTGTCGCAACAATGGCTGATTGTTGCGAAGTTGGAATGAATGACGGTGTAATGCTTGATATGATGAAGCAAGTTCAATGTGAGATTGGTGAGTGCCATTTTGATGAAGAAATGGCAAACTTACATCTTTGTCTCATTAACCAGCTCTACACAAAGGATGTGGCGAAAGACTATTGGCACGAAGTTAAAAACGACAACATCACAATTAATGATTGGTGTGTTCTTTGGGGTGAAATGGTTAAACGCAATGACGAAAAAATAAAGAAATGGTTTCCTAAAATCAATGCGCTCGATTATGAACGTAAGATTTTCGATGAGTGCATTTCTTTCTTAAATAACGGAGAATTGCCGTATCATGATTTAAAAGTATAAAGTTTTTCGTTATTCTGAATTAAGTTTCGGTTTTTTTTGCTATCTTTGCATCAGAAGACCGAAACTTTATTTTTATTTATTATTCAGGATAACAGATTATGATAGATTTATTAGATTCTTCGCAAATTCGGCAGATAGGTGTTACTATATTTTCAGCTATACTTGCCTTTGCAACGCCAACAGAAGGTTTTGTTTTGGCGTTGGTTATCGCCTTTGGCTTCAACATCTTCTGTGGTATGCGAGCTGACGGCGTGAGTGTTGTACGATGCAAGAACTTTTCTGCATCGAAGTTCAAGAACGCACTTTTAGAAATGCTCTTGTATATTGTTATTGTGTATGTCATGTATGGAATCATGGTAAGTTGCAACGACAATACAGAAGCATTATTCGTGATTAAAATGCTTACGTATATATTCTGCTATGTGTATATATGCAATTCGTTTAAAAATCTCATTAAGGCGTACCCTAAGAATGTTGCATTCAGAGTTATTTATTACATTCTGAGGTTTGAGTTTGCGAAGGCATTGCCGAGTTATTGGAAACCGATATTGGAGAGATTGAATCAGGAGTTTGATAAAAAAGAGGAGGAAAACAAAAATGGAAGTACTAATTGATAGGGCTTGGAAGAAGGATGGCTATACTATTAGCCGTCTGTACGTGAATGGCAAATTGTTCGGATGCAATACTCTTGAAGATACAGACAGAGGATTGAACCAAAGTATGGAGTTGAACGAAATCAAGGAAAAAAAAGTGTATGGGCAGACTGCAATTCCAAGCGGCAGTTATGAATGCGTATATACCTACTCCAACAGATTCAAGAAGATGTTGCCATTACTTCTGAGCGTCAAAGGATTTGAAGGAATACGCATACATAGCGGTAACTCTGCAAAAGACACGTTAGGCTGCATCTTGGTTGGGAAAAACGATAAGAAAGGATGGGTTAGCGATTCTAGATTCTGGACAAACAAGCTCATTCAGACAATGAAAACGGCTTGGGATAAAAAGGAAAAAGTAACGATTGTAATTCAGTAGCTTATGAAACTGATAGATAAGATAACAAAGGTTGTAATTACCATTGCAGTAGCAATGCTGATTCTATCAATGTTCTGTAGATGTAAGACGAAAGAACGTGTGATAGAAAAACAGACATACATCACTGATAAACGTAACGAGGCTAAGTGGGATTCACTCTTTAACGCAAAGCTTATTAAAGAGTTGGAATCTTATAAAGCATCACATAAGGAATCCGTGAAGTCCACCACAAAAGAGAAGACGCATATAAGAGACAGCACAGCCTCGAAATATGACGCAAATGGAAATAAAATTGGAGAAGATAGATTCCATTACGAATATCACGAAATATCACAGGAATATGTACAAACGCTGAGGGATAGTATTTCTAGTCTTAAAGAATACAAGGATAGTACGGCGATATATCATAACAAGTGTGACTCATTAGTCTCAGTGATAAGTAAAATATCGAAAGATAAAGTATATGTAGAGAAACAACTATCAAAGACTGATAAAGTTTTTTTGAATATAGGTAAGATAGCATCAGTTTGTCTTTTTATAGGCATTCTCGCATTTTTATGTTGGATATACAGGAAGTTAAAGCTGCATAAGCGTTCTTAGTTTTTCCGATGTTTTTATTTGGTTATTGATTTATAAACAAAAGGGGGTGACCGCACGCGATGTGTAGCCACCCCTAAACATATAGATAATGCACAGAAGTTATTCGTCAGCCAGAATAAAAGAGATTCCATACTTTTCTGTATAGTAATTCTCGTTTTTCACACGTCTTGTTTGCGAATCGTAATATAATTCAGTTTTGTCTACGGTTTCATAAAAATAACCATACTTTTGCCTAAGATGATACATCGCATTTTGTATGCGTTTTGGAGTGATACGAACTTTATATTTTGTATTTTGTTCTAGACCACTTCTTACACGCCACGATTCCATCTTTCTTGTATGAGTAATCTTCTTGCTCAATTTAGAATAGTCGTATGATTTTCTACCAGAAGACCTCCGTTGTCTTACGTATTCATCTATTCTTTTCTGTGTTTCTTCGGTGTGCCTAAGATGATTCTTTGCAGCACACCGAATTATAGTAGTCTTAGCAAATCCTGTAATCTCTGCTATTTCCATTGAAGACATCGTTGGATATAACTCAATTACTTTCTCTGTAAGACCTTTTACTTTAGAGTACCATACCATTCTTATCAGAAGAGCCGTAGCCGTTATCGCCGCGCTCTGTTTTACATAATTCGTCGGTCTTAAAGAACATGATGTTGTCACTTGTTTCTAGGTGAAATTGCACGATTTTGTCACCAACCTTATATCTTGGCATATTTGGAAACAAGTGATAGAATACGGCAGAAATCTCTCCAGTATATGAGTCATCGACAGTGCCTTCACAGTTACTGAGAATCATACCAGTCTTCCATACGGAAGAACGAGGACGGAACGTAAAGCATCTTGAAATGTCAGCAGGCTTGTTTCGGTTTTCAATCTGTAGCGCAAATCCGAGACCGTATTTCCATACGTTAGGCGCAATCTCTTCCTCTGAAACAGCATAGCAGTCGTAGCAGAAATCATCATCGTGCGCCTTAGTTGGCATAATAGCGTTCTCGTTGGTCTTTTTGAATAAGACAGGCACACCAACAACCTCGGTGAATCTATCAATCTTCACACCATCGACGTTCACCTTTCCGTAGAACATATCGGCAGGGCGAGTCCAAACCTTGTGCTCCCCATAGAGAGCCTGATAAACAACTTCTTTCTCCTGAGTTTCACTATTAGTGACCTCAGTAATAAATCTGTAATAACCTCCTTTGAAATGTCTAAAAATCTTTTCCATTTTATATTTAAAGTTTAAAATTCATGTTTCTTGCAAACCTTATCACAAGATGTTTCGCAATCTTTTTTGTAGCACCATCCATTGCCTAAGATGTCTTCGCATCCCATCCAAAGGCAATTACCACAACATTTTTCTTCTTTTTCCATATTACTGATGTTTTACTTGCTACTGAGCGGCAGAACTCCTCAGCTAATTCTGGGTAATCTCCGCTCACTGTGGCTAGACAGAACTGATTAGTATCGAAGTCATCAGGTACTGTCATTTCTACTTTAATGCTTACCTCTTTCATGCGCTTTCTTTTTACAACAAGGGCAGCTCTCTGCGTGAATAACACAAACTCCGTGTTTCGTGTCCACAAGCAGATAGTCATGCCCTTTCTTGGTGAATATTTTTATATTAAAATCTTCTTTTTCGTGTGGAGTTCCTAAGCTGAAAGAAATCCTAAAACCAATTACCCCTATTATGAAAATCAAAAAGAGCAAACCGTATGACTTGGCTAAGTCTAAAATCTTACTCTTCATACGTTAGTCCTCCTTATCGAATTTGTTGCCGACAACATAAACTTCAAATAAATTAACAAACGGCTCGTAATTGTCAACTTTATCTAAACTCTTGAAGGCAAACGTTCCTTCTTCTTCAATATAAACTACCTCATAGAGATTGTCTATACACAAAAGGTCATAACTGTCATGCACTATATCACCTTCCCAAATCTCATCTCCCTCACTATCTTTCAACCCTGTGAACTGGCAGACGGTAGAAGGGTCAACCTGATAAGTAAGATTTCTGTTTAACTTGCTTTCTTTCTGACGATTCTCAATGATGTATGTATTATCATTCTCTTCGTAGAAATATCCGCAAACCCATCCTTTTCCGTCAAGACGTTTAGCCTTGAACTTGATATTTTCTATTTTCATACACTATAAATTTTCTTTTTCAAATTCACTTTTCGGAACTCTGTAAGATGTACTATGCCATTCACACTCATCATCTTTACCTATAGCATATTTGGAAAGCATATCTCTCAATGCCTTATAAGCTAAAGTGTTGTGACGAATCTGAATACGTATAAAGTTCTCATTATCACACATTGTAAGTGGTGATTGATTATTCATATACACCTTGCCTTTCTTACCAAGATTACTTCCGTTGTAACGTTGGTAGAAATATCCGCTAGCCTTATGCTTGATTCTGTAAGGTTTAACCATAACTAGTCCTTTCTTCTACGATTTTTCAAATGCAATGCTAAAGCACAAAACGATAACAATAGCACTAATAATTGTCCTGCTTCCATATTACTTTTCCTCCACTATTTTTTCTAATCTAACCTTCATACGCTACTTATATAAAATTGTTACTCTTCTACTTCTATCGACCTTCAATATAGCATCCTTGGCTTTATCAACCGAAGAAAACAAATACTCTGGGCAAAGGTTATACGCACCATAATCCCAATAATGGATAAGTCCAAATAACAACGAATGTCTTTTATCTACGCGATAGGCTAATATTGGATTACCCAAATAATCGTAATGTATGCCTTTAACAGCCTTGCTTTTACGATACATATCTACTATTCTATATGTTGTCATAACTATTCCTCCACAACTTTTACGCCAAATGGAGTGCCATCGGCAAAGGTGTAGGCACCAAACATTCCTTTTAGTGAATCTGAATGTCTCTTAAATTCTATTGGATGGTCAGAATTACCATTTAGTTCAACTATATAATGTATCGTCTTAGTACTGGTTTTCATCTTCACCCATCCAAACGGCTGATGATTTAACATTTCTTGCCAGCACTCTTCTGCGTTGGCAAAAGGCCTGTACTTTGGCTCTGGCTTGATGCGAAAATTGTTAGGTTCTTCTTCCAAAGTTCCCATTGGCAAACCTTCTTTTTCTGTTAAATCACACCATACACCAGTAACAGTTTTGTATTGGATAGTCTTACCTTCTGCAAAAGCAGAAATAATATCCATATTCATTTTTACGTTTTCTCTAGTCATACTCAATCCTCCACTGCTATTTTATATTCCAACTCATCAGCCAAATCGCTTATTAGCTTAACGGCTTCTTTTAAAGCATCATACATATTATCTCCTTCTGATACAAGTTCATCAAGAGTACTGCTCTCGGTCATATCTTCGGGAAAATCATGTGGCTTCCAAGTGAAACTTTTGTTCTTTTTCTCGAACTCTCTAGCCTTTTCTAAAAGTTTTTCTCTTGTCATAACTATATTACTATAAATTTATATATTATTTTAGAGTAGTCTAAATTAGACCATATTTAAAATTCATTAACGCTTTATATGTTCGTATAAACAAATAAAAGTGTAATTTTGCACTCGAATCATTTAGAGTACCAAGCTCTATTAAGGTAAACCTCTTGCATAAAAACAACTTAAAGCATTTATGGCAACAGATTTACAAAGCCCCTTTGTTGCAGCATAGGGGCTTTTTCGTGTACCGCAGTTTGTAGAGGTTTTGCGGTATTGCAGCTATCCTATGGTAGCGAACTTAATAGTTTCTTGGTTATGATAAATGATTCAAAAACAAACGGAAGACACTTAATCTTTCGTCCTTACGTTGTAAGAAACGGAAAGGTTATTTATCCTAAGAATGGCAGAATGCTTGCCTTCTGGGTTGAGGACTAGTCTTAGTCTTCTATTTGTAGGCGGTAGCTGCAACTACCGCCTTTTTACTTTGGCTCATACAACTCACAAGACTTTCTTCGTTCACCAACTCTTATATGCCTTTTCTTGCAATAGAATAAGAACTTCTTCATATCCTTCTTTCTGTATATGCAAGTCTTACATTTAAGTGCCATATTCTCTTCTTTTTACCCTCTCCATTTTACAGGAGAGGGTGGTTAGTTACTCTGATACTTCAACGAACTTTCCGTTTCTAAGTTGATAGAAAGTATCAGCCTTGATGTTTTCTCCGTCAACGTACTCAGTCTTAACGCATACTGGAACATCACGTTTCTTTTCATCGCTCCATTTCCATTCTGCGAGCGTTATCCATGAGCCAATCTTTGCTTTGACTTTGGATTTGTTACCAGCACACATGATAACGGAATCTTCTCCAGTGCTGTCAATCTTAGCATAGTAGCCCGATGAACCAATCTGAGCAGAGTAGCCCGATGAACCAATCTTAGCAGAGTAGCCCGATGAACCAATCTGAGCAGAGTCG
>ERZ1024473.6-NODE-6-length-46743-cov-116.434416_pt1 | contig 46743 bp, 80 predicted proteins | sample MGYA00520802_ERZ1024473 | MGnify/ENA primary metagenome ERZ1024473 (study PRJEB33242, sample SAMEA3444310) | Homo sapiens | biome: Host associated; feature: Gastrointestinal tract; material: Stool | place: Uganda | collected 2011-01-01 ... | reverse complement strand
TTTCTGTCTCCGTTGTCGCTCAACGCACCATCTTCCTTAACTTCAGATGGTGAGGTAATATCTTTCAGCCACTCAACACCGATATTGATGATGTCTGCCAACTTCAACTCAGCCTTAATCTTGATGTGTGAAGAACATACCTTTGTTGATTTTTCCTCTTCGTCAATCTTGCCAGACTGCTCAACCTCGGCAAAGCGAGAGTTAAGCATATCGTAGTAGTCCCATACTTCCAAAGGATACTTGCAGGCATGAAAACCTCGGTTACAACACTTGATTTCTCCGTCCATCTCATACTCTTTTCCTACTTCGTACTGAAATCCACGGCATTGCATATTCTTGTCGAATCCCTTATACGATTTAATCACTTTTTCACTCATGTTATATCTATTTATATCCTTTGCAGGACGTTAGTTACTTAGAAGGTTCTGTATACGATACTGGCTCCCAAACATCATAAGCTGTCAGTAAAACTGGAGCAATAACAGATGGAGCGAAGATAATAGAAGCTACAACATCAGGAGCATTCAACTCATAGTTAACACCTTCTACTTTGTTTTCCTTACTAGCCCAGCCATAAGGCTTTGCTGTAATCGTAGAACCATCTTTCTTTTTAAAAGTCTTCTCGCTAGAACAAGAAGCGAACAAACTTGCAACGACTAAGGCTGCCAAAATAATCTTTTTCATATTACTTATATTTAATCCCATAAGGGTGGTTAATCAATCTTCTTGATACTATCAATATCCATATCCCATAGTACAAACTATCTATTGGAGCGAGTACCATCTTTCTTGACAGGGTTGATTCTTACCTCAATCATGCCAGAATATCTTGCGTGATTTCGTTCTGGAATAATGCTTGCAATCCAACATACATTACATCTTGAACAGCTCACTTTGTCACCAACCTTGTATGGTAGACTTTCGATGTACTCCTTCACATCAGAACAAATCTGATTGTTAGCATCATTGATAATGCTTTGTTGCTCGTCAACCTTTGCTTGTAATTCTTCTTTTGTCATATCTTTAAAATTTATACCCGAAGGCGTTAAACATCTATTTGATTTGCACACTCTTCTGTTTCGTCTGGAACAGATAACTCATCCCACATATCACACCTGTCCTTATCGTTGTAGATGCAAGGTCTGTGGCAGATTCCCCTAATATCTTCTCTTATCATACCTACACCTACATTTCTGAGTTAAGTCCTAGACCGAAGAGAAGATGCTGTAACTGATGTACAAAGCTAATACTAGCAAGATTGTGTCTGTCTAGACCTACGCACACCAAGAACTCACCCAATGTTGTTATATCTTTTGTTATATACAGATAAGCTCTTTTTGTTGGTAATCTATACCAATCATAGCCATCGTTCTTCCAGCCATTCTTCTCTAGAATCTCAGAAGTAAGTGGAATCGGAACAATATCCTTAACCCAAGCGCAGCATTCGGCTAAAAGATAGCCTTTATCACCAAATTCCGTACCTTCGATGTTCTCTAAGCGGACAACACCTTTAAGAACTGTTCCAGCGTCTAACTTCAAAGTTTTTGATGGGTCAGATGATGTTACTCTGTAAATGACATCTTTTGCAGTACCTAGTGGCACTCCGTTAGTCATTACCAAATCTCCTGGAATATATTCTAACTTATCCATACGCTTATATTTTTAAATTGCTATCTAATTGCAAGCCATAAAGAATATGTTGGAGTTCATCTACACATTTTATCATAACAGCATCGTCTTTTCCGTCATTGAAAGATACTCCGCATATTCCTAAAAAATTATTATATCGCAAAGTGAAAGGGTATTCTTGGTGTTTATACCACTTATGCCTAAGAAATTCTCCTTCTGAGCGACAACATGTCCATCCATTCTTTTTAAGAAACTCTTCCCAAATATGAACGTGCATAATATCATTTTGACAAATTTTGCCCAAGCTTTGCCCATCAATAACTTTTAAGTCGTAAGAATAATCTATATTGAACGGATAGATGCTACAGACAATACAAATAAATCCGTGACTATAAACTATATCGCCCACCATATAACGAGGTGGCTTTCTAAATTCTTTGTGTGCCATACACTTTAATCTTTGCTATTAATGAAATCCTCATACTCACCTATCGTGATTTCCTTGAAATCAGAGTTGCGCTTCTCGGCTCGGATGCCATTATCAAAGTAAACGAAAATGCGGTCTTTGTGACGGAGTAACTGAGTAATAGAGAAACGTCTAACTTGAGGTACTTCTATATTCAGTTCATTCATTACCTTGAAATGGTTAGCAACTGATTTATAGGAGAGAAGAACGGAGGCTATTTCCTTGCCTTGCTTACTACGCTTGTTAGGCGCAATAGCTACATAGTAACCGTCTTCCAATTTTACACCATCTACCTTCTTCCACACCTTCTTATCTAGCGTATCGTAACGCTCAGAAAGAACCCATATAGCGGTAATCTCGTACACTCTTGTGAGAGTTCTGTTAGGCTGATAGCCCTGATATTTTTCAAATTCGAAACCTACGGCTTCTTCAACTCTTTTCATGTAGGCTTGATGCTCTTCTAATTCTGCATCGAGAATACTCTTAATTATTTCATAAGCCTTTGTCCCTTGTTTTGCTTCGTACAACATACGCTTTACTTTTTACGATGATTAAACTTCTTTATAGCATCCTTCTTTGAGAATGCCATAATCTTCACACCTTTGATGGTGAACTCATGCTGCGCCTTTGGTTGGCATTTCTGCTTGTCAGAAGGGACGGTTCCTTTCGGCACATTGAATCTAATACGTGGAAGACCAAAAGGGAAATCACTCATCTGATATTCCATTTCAGTTTTCATGCCTATTATTGATAGTAGTCCATTCATAATCTACCCTTTCTTTTTCTAAGTTCTAACATTCTCCTAGTTCTGCGGCTTTCCTTGCCACTAGAAGGATTGCCACCAAGCTTTACCTCTGGGATTTCATAATTCATATAGTTGGAAGTTTCTTTATTGAGTGCATTAACTACTTCTTTAATCAAGGTTTCTTCAAGTGATACACGAATTGGTGCTACAATTATCTTTACATTGTCTCTAATCATACCTAGCCCTCCACATCTTTAGTTGTGCCTATTAACTTTGCAGTCTCCTCATTGTAAGGAAGACACTGAGTGTATCCACCTACACAAGCAATAGTGACATACTCTCCGTGTGAATCCATGTGGCTGAAAATGTTTGCAGTCCATACATCATCAGCAGCATTTCTAGTAATTACTCTATCAAATGGCTTTGGATTCCACTTTGGCTTCAATTCAACAATTTGCTTCTTCTCTGCATCCCAAGCCATAGTATTTTTTTGCGAGAGCATCAAAGAGGATTATTCGTTGAGTCTCTGTGATAGGCTGTATTTGCTTATCTTCAAACGACAACCAGTCATCTATTTTCAATGTACTCATATCATTTAACACATAGTATTCTAACTTCTTAGATGAATTATCAATGCTTTTGACTATACCATAAGCAAGATAGCCCATACCCGATATACAAACAATATCCCCATCCTTGAACTCTGGCTGAACCTTCTCAATCTCGAAGGTTTCACGATTGAGCTTACCACCCAATCTTTCCTCGATGGTGTTGATGTAGGTCTGAGCAGATTCTTTGTTATCTTCAATATGATAATCTTGTACATTCTGCATTTTCAAACAAGATACATGTCTCTTTTTACTTACACTAATCCAGTGTTTACCTTCAAATGTAGTATAATCACTTTTTGAGAAACCCTTAAAGATTATATGTGTGTCGCTATCATTGCTAACCAGAACATCGCCCTTCTTCCAAGAGAACTTGCGCCAATCACGCATTTCCTTTGATGGGAACAATAACATGCATCCATTTGGAAATGAATGAGTAGAACCATAGACAGAAAAACACCAAAAGCGTTCTCTGTTATCTATATCAATGTAAATACTATCTTCAGAAGCCTCGTTTAGAAAACATTCTCCATCAGATAGAATAGAATACAGCTTCGTTCCTTGCGGCTTATCCTTTAGGATTTCCGCTATGTTTATTTTTGTTTCCATATCACTTTACTCTTTTAAATTGAACATTCTTTCCGTCTTTTCTTGTGCTTGCGCTACAATTAAAATCACCGCAAACATTTTCATAAATGTTGCTACTTATCTCATCGAAGAAGCATCCATTGCATTCTTCTTTCTCGGTCTCAACCACCTTCAATGTAACTTCTGTGCCAATAGGTAAATCTTCCATATAAACAATTATTTTTTGCGTTTTAACTCTTCCAAGTCGTGTTTCAAACGATTATGGAAGTTATCCTCGCCATCATCGCCACTAAGCAACCAATCAATGCGCTGTGCGTAAACCTCGGCTTTCTTTAGTATGGCTATACCCTTCTTGAACTCCTTGATGGTTTCCTTAGAATACTCGCTACGGTTTGGTATTGTGTGATGATGCTTACGAACGTATTCTTTCTCGGAATCCTCTAACCAATGGTCTTCAATATACCGATTTACGTCAAATTCATCATCAAGAGAATGTCCGTAGATTTCATCCTCTATTTCCGTGTATATGTCAGCAATTCTGTACTGAGCATAATCAAATGCGCCTCCACTCATATTATTCCGTTCTTTTTAGTTTAAGTTGTCTCATTTTAGCCTTGATTGCGCCGACTGAGCGACCAACCATAGCGGCAAGCTGTTCGTCCGATGATTTTTTGTAGAACGCTTTAAGGACGGCTATTTGTGTATCGTTCCAGAGAGTTCCTTGGTTAGCCAAACTGTTTTCCGTGCTAACATCATCGTGGATAAACTTAGGGTCAACGTTCCCGTATTCCAGAGATTGGTCGCACGATTCTGCTATATTGTCATTGTCCATCAGACTTTTTAGGATAATATCCATCGAGAGTGCGAGTTGTTTGCAACCTACGTATGTAAATTCTTCTTGCGAGAACTTTTCATTCGGCAATAATACCTTACATAACTCCATCATACTTCCTGCCGTACCTTTTGCTGTGTTGCAGTATTCGGGAGAAGGTGCAAGAGACGATGGAATATTCGGGTTGTTTTTCATCACCCTGTTTGCGTAATTGTTTGTAAAAGCAGAAAGGGCGGCAGACAAGTTATAAGCAAGCAGGGAGTGTGCGACAAGCTTGTGGTCGCCGCCGCTTGCATATCTTAGCAAGTGGTTGTCTAACGAATAGAAAGCCTTTTGAACATCAGTTTTGAGTATTTCCTCCATCTTGTCTGTAATATCAAGCCACATAGTGTACGAGCTAGCATCCATTGTGTATTTCTTGAACACTGCAATCATATTGTCTATGCGCTCGTTTGCCTGCTTGATGAAGAACTTTACCTCTCGCTTATATAGTTCCTTGTGCTCCTTCAGGTAATTGTGGGTATCGACTATCTGTGTTTGTACTATCGTTGCAAGAGAGCCGATGCTTATATAAAACCTTGAAAATGCTTCGGCTACATCCTTATTGTCTGGATTTACTGGCTTGAAGCTAACGAAGTAAGCACCTTTCGGTATGAAATTATATGCCGACATCCTACACATCCTTCTCTACTGCCAATGCGCAACTGATACAGAAGACCATCAGGAGCGAAAGGAAAACGTGTTCAACCATAAAGCAGATAAATCCATAACCTGCGATAATTACTGCTATTACAAGCAGAATCATCAAAATTGTATGTTTATACTTTTTCATATATATCACTATTTAAGAAAGACTTTAAACGAACCACCTATTGCATTATCAACACTAATGCCTTGAGCTAGAAAATTACTTTTGAGAATATCATCAATAGAAAAACTCCAACAGTAACTACCTGTAAGACCACCCCAAGGACAAAATGTCTTAAAACCAGATGATACATTATTGGCAGTATCGTAGTTACACACGTAATGGTTGTAACGTTTAGCAATTCTTTTATCATGATTAGATAATCCGTCCAAAGGAATCCAATTAACGTAATATTTTAGAGCCAACGTAATTCTATCAGCGGTTGCATCAATGTAAAAGTCGCTACCACACTCGCCAAACTCTTTATGTGTAACACGCACGTTTCCGTACATATCATTTATCGCATCCAACTTTTTTGCCGCTAATCTTTGCATTAGGCTTTCCGTAATACCTCTTTGCTTTCTTTGCTCGACAAAAGATTTGAGGAGTTCTTGTTGCAATAGACCACACTCTGTAGTTGGCTGTGCGGACGAATTATTGATTACCATTCCTTCCATATTACTTTGATTTTAAGTTTCCGTATGCAGCACAGAAACTATCAAGCTGCTGTGTTGCATGTACCAATTTCTGGTTATAGCTATCTCGTTCTGCCCTAGCCTTAGATATAAAGATAAAGCTGACGACAAATGAGATTACTACCGTTATCACGATAAACAACCAAGGCAGCTTGTGTACTGCCTTATTGATTGCTCTACCTATGTTTCTTAGGATAACCCAAGAATAAACTCCGATGAACACTACCGCTTGTTTGGTGGTTGCATTCTCAATACGTTCTTTCTGTGTCATAATTCTAAAATTTACTTGGTTTGGTTGCACCAGTTATCAGTTGATTTCCAATAGCCGGCTAGCCATATTTCTTTCTTTGTCGCATCAGGATGCTCACTGAGCCAGTCCTCTGCCATTTTATTTACGTCCGCCATTGTTGTTACGTTTAGATTCTTTTTCAAGTTTACTCTTTAGCTTTTCAAGAGGTGATTTTTCAATGTCAATACCGCTCAATCGGCAATGTTCTTCATAAGAAATTGCATTCTTCTTTGATTCCTCATATTCCTTTTTCTGTTTCTCTGCTAATTTTTGAGTATAAACCTCTGCTCTCTTTTCATAAAGCTTATACATATATTTTTCGAGCGAGATAAAAAGTTTCTGAGGATTAAAGGTCTTTCCGACATAAATCTCGCCATAATCACCCAACGAAAACTCGTAAAAGAATCTAGTAAGCTCACTAGGTGTAAGATGATAGTATTCTTGTCTGATACGCTGAGCGATAGCTTTGAACTGATAAGGAGTAGTCGAATCAATAGCACCAATAACCATAAACAAGTCGATGAGCATCATCTTAATCCAGAACTCGCTTGCACCATCTTTGAAGTACTTATCAATCTCAACAAACGACATACCACCTCTAGCTACAGAATCATATACAGATGTAATTGTATCTGTTCGATTTTGCAGAGTAGGATATTTGTCTAAGAATAGCGCATATTGTTTGCCATATTTTGCTACAGCTTGGCTACATTCAGTCGGCAAGGATTGAACTAATTTTGTTGAAAGTTCGTTGCTGTTGTTCATAACTATTCACACCATTATTTTTAGGAGCGAACAACCCTGTATAGTTGTTGCCCATGGAATACTCAACGATAACCTTTGCGTATTCGGGATTTCCGTTCGATAACTGTAGAAGTTTCTTTTTAAGAGCTTCTAACCCACGTGGCTTGTAAGTCTGACGTTTTTCTTTCTTGTATGCGAGCCACATTTCAAGAGCTTCTTTGCAAGGATAATATTCTTCTTGTTTTTGCTCTGTAGTAATCTCGAAATCCGACAAATCATTTCCTAACGAAAATGCAGCACCCATACAAAATATTCTCTGTTTCTCTGCGTCATTAGGGAACAATTCGCTAGATTTCTGACGTATGTTAGTTGATAACATCATAAGCTATTGTATGTAATTTTGTTGTCTTTCTATATCATGCTGAATATGCAGTAGTGCGATATATTCATCAGAATCTGGAAAATCAAATCCTGCATCTTCTTTTGCCCACAATTTGAAATCAGAAATTGATTTACTCATTTCGTCTTTCGTAAGGTCAGCAGAAGAACGGAGATACTTATAGCATTCTCCTGTGAATTTATCAATTCCTTCTCTGAGGAATATATCCTTGTTCACTACTAGTTTATAGAAATGCGTCTTAACTTCGTCTAGAGTGTAGCCGTACTGAAGCGCAAAGGCAGATAGAAGTACATGAAGGTAGGCATTCTGATTTAACGAACGCCCACGCTTCTCTTTTAATTCTACCATAGCACATTTGTTCTCCAACTCGGTTACTTTTGCTCTAAACTTTTCAAGTTCAAACACATTTTTCAGGTTGAACCACATAAGCGTTGAATGCTCGTTTGATTAATTCTACACTAGAAGGGAAGGTCATCAGAATCTTCTTGTGGCTGTGCTGGCTGCTGTGCAGGTGGAAACAGATTTTGCTGATTCATCGGTTTTGCCACGCCAGCAGCATTAGCAGAACTTGCCATAGCTTGTTGTGCTGCCTGTGCCTGACGAACAACATTCCAAGCACGAATCCGATTAAAATATCTGCCTTGATATTCATGTGCATCAATATCAAAGCTAACGTTAATAACCTCACCGAACTGAATACCAAAACTAGCAATTCTATCCGCTCCAAAAACATCAAAAGCCATCTTCTTAGGATATTGCTCTTGTGTTTCTATTATATAGGTCTGAGACTTCCACTCGCCTCTTGCAGATACGCCGCTTCTTTCTGGTAAAACGGCAATAACTTTTCCTTGAATTTCCATTATTTTTTATTTAAAGAATTTTGTAAAACCAAATCAGCCAACTCATCAAAGTAGGCAACATCCTTGATAGCGGAATCTTGCTCACCAGTAACCTTTGATGCTATAGAACCTTTCTTCATAATCAAGCTATAAAGATAACTGTCAATAGTATTAATTCCCATCAGAATCCACGATGTAACAGCATTCTTCTGTCCGTTACGATAAGCACGGCATTCACACTGAGATAAGTCTGCCATCGTCCAAGGTAGCTCCGTGAATACGACATTTGATGAAGCCGTAAGAGTTAGTCCTACGCCAGCAGCCTTAATGGAACAGATAATGATTCTCTTTTTCTTAGCTTGGAAGGAGTCAATAGCCCATTGCTTCTGCTGCTGATTATCAGAGCCTGTAACGGAACATACCTCATTAGGAAACTCCTTTTTGATTGCATCAACAACATCACGATGTTCTGCAAACACAATTATCTGTTCTTCCGTATCATGTAGGAACTCGATTGTTGCTTTCATCTTTCCCTTTCCAGATATAGAACGAAGATTCATAAATTTAACTAATGCCTTCATTCGTAGCTTTTTTCTAGCTTCATCCTCAGAGCAATTCTTATATTCAAGAAGGAATGTAAGCAGGTCTTTCTGACAAGTATCATACTCTTCTTGTGTTTCAGAATCAAGAGTAACACTAATTGTTGTTCTTGTTAGTTCAGGCAAATCTTTGAGCACATCTTTCTTTTCCCTACGGAAGTAACATGTTTCGTGAATCTTTTGATTAAGCTCTTCGAGATTCTCGTTTTCTCCATACCTATTACAGAACTCACCATATCCGCCAAATTCATCAATTCTACCAAGAATAGCCAACTGACAAGCCATATCAGTAGCATGGTTAACCACAGGCGTACCAGTCAGCTCGTAGATATATTCCTTACCTTGGCAAATACCCATTATTATTTTTGACTGCCTTGTCGTTGGGTCTTTAACTCTTGCAGACTCGTCAATAATTACAGACTTGATAATTTTCAGTTCATTACGGAACAAAAAGTTTTTAAGTCTTAATGGTTTAGAACCCAAGTCCACAACAAAGTATTTTGCAAGAGACTCGTAGTTGCATATAACCACATCATACAAATCCATCTTAGTAAGATGATAGCCGTATGTTGCGTTTACAGAATCCGTAAGGATAAGCGGACGAAGATTTGTGAATTTCTTGATTTCACGTTCCCAATTGACTTTGAGGGCAGCAGGGCAAATAACCAAGCAAGGAGTCGCTTTTGCACGTTCAATGGCAACGATAGATTGAACCGTCTTGCCAGTTCCCATATCGTCACCATTTATGCAACGTTTCATAGCGAGTTCCATGCGTACACCCTCTTCTTGATAATCGTATAATTTTGGTTTATCTGACATAATAATAATTATAATAAACACCACATTCTGAAAGCCCATTCAAGAGCCTTCTCTCTACCACGCAAATACAACTCGTCACCACGTTCAATCTTTTTGTAGAATACTTTCTTCTTAGTCTTTGAGACTGCAAAGATAAAGTCTTGATTTCCGTATCTAGGGTCAATGCTGTGCGTCAAGTCCATATACCATGCACGGCTTCTATCCCAATCCACGAAATCAATCTGAGCTTCAAATTGTTCTTGTGACGTAGCCGCGGTAGTCTTCAAGTCACCGCCAAACTCGCCAAGCCACCAGTCGAATTTACATCGCACAGGTAGTTCAAACTCGAAGCCTTGATATTCCATCTTCATGTGTGGATTGATGAATGTTTTCTGACCGACCGCATTTTTCAGAACAAAATCAAGAAATCTGTCCTTTGTTGCTTGTTTCTTTAATACCGCAAGTCTGTCTAATCCCCATTTCCAATCTTTCTCTGTGTATTTCTCATCATCAACCGTCATAGCATAATGATTACACTTTTCTGGTTCGGTAACGAGAGCATCAACGAGAGTACCAAGATGGAATGCCTTTTTCTTGTCTGATTCCTTAACGAAGTTAAGTTGTGGGTTAAGAGCGAACTTCAATGCGGTGAGGTCTGAGTTGGAAACCTCACCACGTGAATAATAAGGGTCAAACGGTTGTTCTGCCATATTACTTAGCTGTTACTTCATCCTCATATTTAATATAAGGAGAAACGATATACTCTTCCTCATTGTTAGCATGTTTCTCGCAAGCTTTGCGCATAAACTCCAACTTAGATGCAAGTTTGTCAGGTGACATAGAAGAGCCTTCAATCGTCCACCACTGCTGAATAATATCGAGCCAAGCGTTTTTGTCAGTAACGATAAGACGTTTTGTGACCTTTATTTTCTGCTTACTTGTGTTGTCAACAGAAGTCTGAGCGAAGAGCGATTGGGCTTGTGCAGTAGCATGTTGTGCAGCGTTTTCAGCATCACGTTTCTCTTGCTCTGCTGCAAGCTTGCGTTGTTGCTCTTCCTTGGCGGCTTCATCAGCCTTACGGATAGCTTCTTCCTTAGCTTTACGTTCAGCCTCAGCAGCGGCAGCTTCTGCCTCCTTGCGCTTGCGTTCTTCTTCGGCAGCTTTCAGTTCTGCCTCCTTGCGCTTGCGTTCTTCTTCGGCAGCTTTCAGCTCTGCCTCCTTGCGCTTGCGCTCCTCCTCATCTTTGATGCGTTGGATTTCTTCTTGCTTTTTGCGCTCTTCCTCGGCAGCCTTACGTGCTTCCTCTTCCTTGCGTTTGCGTTCCTCTTCTGCCTTACGTGCTTCCTCTTCCTTGCGTTTGCGTTCCTCTTCTGCCTTCTTGATTTCAAGAAGTTCAGCAATCTTAGAATCAAACTTCATAAGGAGTTCGTCACGTGTAGTAGTGACAGTCTGCTTATAAGACGCAAGCAACGATGCGGAAATTTCCTTGTATGCGCCGTTCATAATATCCTTTGCGTCATTCTCCTCAATTTCAGAAGAGTATGAAGGCTTGTTATTAACGAACAGATGTCCGAGGTCAAGAACATCAGAACACTCTGTAATACGTTTCTTAACTTCATCCTTGTTATCAAGGGTGAGAAGAGAGAACGTATTATTAAGTGAGTTGATAGCAGCAGAAGAATGCTCGGTAAGAAGATTGTTGAGCGTATCAATAGTATCAGTCTTCAACTTAATCTTAGCCTCCTTAATGCGCTCTTGTCGCAAGCGTTCTTGCTCTGCTTTCTTCTGCTGTTCTAGCTTGTAGGCAGCATACTCATTGCGCTTCTCCTGAATCTTATAGACAACAGAATCTGTATTCTTGGCAGAGATAAGGCTCTCCATCATCGTAAATCCTTTACGGACAATATCGAACACTTGGGTAACACCCTTACGTTTCTCCGTCATTGCTTTCTCTGTCAGTTTAGCCTTCTTGATAAATTCAGCAGCTTTCTCGTCAAGAGCATCATTCATACCAGAAGCACTAATATCAGACAGAAGAGATTCACCTGCCTGAACACATGCCTCATAAGACTTTCTGTTAGCTTGCACCGCATTTTCTGTATCGGATTTGAGCGTTGCAATCTGTCTTGTAATATTGTTGGCTTGTTGTTGTACCAACTGCAATTCTGTATTTTCAGCCATATTTTATAAATTAAAATAGAGAATCATCGTCAACCTTTGCCTTAACACCATTTTTCTGTGTTTCAGCTTTCGAAGCACCAAATGCTTCTTGTTGCTGCTGTTGTTGAGGTTGGCTGTCAACATCAGCTTGTAACATACCGCCAAGACCGACAGGTAACTTAGGATAAGTCTTAAAAGCATGCTTACAAGTCTTAGAGATAAGGAATCCTGTATCAATATCCTTGAAGTACATTTTGCCATCATTACCAGTATAACTACCTCCATATAGAGCGTTAGCCTTGTGGTCTTGACCGCCAAATTTAGCAGAATATTCACGCAATCTGTCGATACCTTCACGGTCAAGAACGAAGTAATCGTATGAGTTATTTGGAAGGATAATCTTTACGTAACAAGCAACGATACGTGAATTTGCTGGTCGTGGATAGGTCTTCACATAATCAACAAATTTATGACCGTCACGCTCGCCGAAGCGGAAATCATCGCAATCATATACCACTACAGGGTTGTCACAACGAAGAATCTGTCCAGCCCTTTGACGAAGAAGAATCTCACCATATCCTGTATATGTAATCTTAGCAGTATAAGTTGATTGTCGGGTATTCTTGTCGTAGTTGCTATAACCCATAAGGTAACAGAGTGTTGTAGTTCCCTTTTCTAGCGACAATCCATTAATCGCTAAATTCATAAAGGCATCGTGAATATTCAACGATGTTGCTTTTTCGAGATACCACTTAAACGAGCCGTTGAGAAGCTCATTATTAAACAGAGCCTTCTGTTCTTCAAAGAACACTTCTCCACCATCTCCGAACTTCTGATTGTACACCTCAATAAACTTATCCCTTGCCAAGTCGCAAATCTGATTATGAGGCGTTTTATTTAACTGTTCTATATCCATTTGTATAGATTTTAAAATTAGTGAACTCTATCAATATAACTAAAGTACGTCTCCACCATTACAGAACCAGTAGTTGTAGGTCTCTCGTAATAATGTGGAATCGTACCTAACTTTCTGCCATCACCATCTTGGTAATTCAGAAAAATAGCTCTAGCCGCCACTTCTCTTGACTTACTAGTAGTAAGTTCCATCAAGCAAGCGTGTAACTTGCGTTGATGGATTACTGCATTAGCCATTTTTGGCGGCATAGATGCTAAAAGTTTGTCTATTCTACTCATTCTATTCCTCTTTGTTTTCGGAAGATGGATCGTGATGTTCGAATACATCGAAGACCTTTGTCTCGTTGAGACCTACAATGTCGTAATCAATCATAGTCTTGCCCATCACCTCATCAACGTATCGAAGAGCACGTGCCAACGATTTAGCCTGAACCAAGTAAGTAACGTTAGAACGCTTCTCTTTATTAGATTTCTCATCAATAGTGATGAAAGCCAAACGAGCCTTATACCACTTATCATCATCATCCAAATCAGAGAAGAAAATCTCGCCATAGTTGGTTTTCTTTGCGCTTGTAACGGCAGAATCACCACTAATATAGCAACTCATTTCATCAATGATAGAAGTCTCTGCCTCGGTGCAAGAAAGTGCATCAACAACATAAAGTTCGTTGACTACTTTTTCCGAACCATCCTCCATTGTTTTTTGGTACTTGATTCTAGTCTCATACCAAGATGCTGTTCTTGCTCTCATTACTCACCATCCTTTCCTTCTTCTACCAAAGACGCAAGCTTATCGAATAAGTCCTTGGCAACCTCGCCTTTGATTTCGATGCACTTTACGTTGCTGTCACCATCACCGTCACCTTCACCATTGTGAAGTGTTTCTTCTTCGCTTTCCAGACGCTTGTGAAGAGCCAAATTCTCGTTGTCGTGCAACAACTGGTCGAGAATCAGTACACAATTTGTCTTCTCGATTTCTGCGTCATTACGAACAACCTCATCAGTACCATTGATGATTTTCACCAATTCATCGTACTCTTCCTTTGTCTCACAGTTACGTGCGACACAACCGATAACCTTAAAACGGTCAATCTCAAAAACCAACTTAATTTTGTCTTTTGCCATAATAGCTACATATTTAATTAAACAATAACAATCTTTCTCTTTCTACTCTTTTCTTTTTGCATAGTGCTACACTAGCCTTGCAAAGTTCAGTATTGTCTCTGTAATAATCTCTTTGCTTTTGCAGTCTTTCTTCACGATTTCTCATATATCTTTCGTGGTCGAGCTGGCTGCGCCTTGATTCGCTTCTCATTTTGCTAATCTTCTTTATCCCACCCTAGCATCATTGCTATTGCGCCAACGACTGCGAACATAAGAGCGGTTGCAGCAAGCGCAAACAAAATTATACTCATAAATCAAAACATTTGATAACTTTCTTGCCGCATACAGTCTTGCTTGCGAAGTTGATTATCTCAGCAGCAACAACAAGGACAAGCATAACAACAAGATAGCATATATAATACATACCTTTCATTAACTAATTCAAATTTCGGAAGTTTTTTCTTCCATTAAAATATTATTTCTCAATCTCCTCAAAAACTTAATTGTCTTGATGTTTACAGCTTGCTTATCATGTATTTTAACACCATCAACATCACGCAAAACAGGTCTTCCGTTAGTGCTTCCAAATATAAAGCAATCCATACCCTTCCATCGTACCATATCGTAGCGTTGAAAACGAGATTTACCTATTTTATGCGAAGCAATAGAAGACCTACGAATGCCACCTTTCTTAGGGTTGACAACGTGCAACGCTCTCGTATGACGAGGAACACAACGGCACATAAAGAATGAACTCAACCGCATAGCGTTAACGTTCTTAGCAATGCAGAAAGCATCAGCTGCATGGGTCTTGGTAACACCATTTTCTATGCGAGTATGCTTAGTAATGTAACCATAAGTCAAGTGAACATTCTTAAATTCTGCATTCGCTCGCTCATAGACCGCCCAACGCATGATGTTCATCACAGCCGCATCACGCAAAGTTGTGCCACGCTTGATTTTCAACTCGAACTCACCACGATGGTAAGCCTTGTGGCAAGTCTCACAAAGCGTTACGAGATTACTAGGGGAATTGCCACCTGTCTTGCGGCTCTCCAAATGGTGAACGTTCAATGTCGGGTCTTTACTCTTGCCTTTGCAGTGAACACATTTATGCCCATCCCTTGCCAAAACGTACTCCCTTACGTTCCAAAAACCCATCTGCTCGCCTTGCTGATATTCATCACCCTTAATGTCTGGGGTTTTTATTTTCTGAGTATCAAACTGAGCGACCTCGATTGTGGTCTTTGTGACAGGAAGTAGTTTATGAACCAAACGAATAACCTTCAAGTGGCTCTCAATCTTTTGTTCAACACTTGGTGCTAGCCAACCATCTTTCTTCTTGCGGTTGTCAAAACGAGACTTTCGATAGCGTGTCTTGCGGTTTCGCCTTGTCCGTCTCAACTCCTTACGAGTAGAAAGCAATTTCACAATATCACTTCTTAGCTCGACTTGTGCTGCAAGCATCTCCTTCTTCTCGGAACTTGCCGAAACACCAATGTGCTTTGAGCCAGCATCAATGCCAAGATTCACATCTTGCGTGTAGGTGGTACTATCGTAATCCAACTGTACAACAAATGGAACACGGCTGACTACGTGAGCCTTTCCGTGACGAAGAAGATAACCTATCTTACCACAACGTTCTGTTGGCATTAATACACTGCCTTCTTTACTTCTTACGTAAATCATAAACTCAAATTTAAATTAATAAATAAATCTCCCACCGAAGTGGGGTTGTGCGCCCATCGCCAATGTTATAGAATGGTTTCTTGCCGATAAAACCGTTGCTTTCGCTCCTTTTAATCATCGACCGCAGAGGTCAGAACTTGGACGAACATTCTAACGTGCCTATACATTCATTCCTAACGTAGCTCCCTAAATCCATTCGGGGCTGAGGCTAATCCGCTTCGGACGATTGAATGGATAATCGCTTTAGCCTAATTAAAGGTTTCCGAAACTTGAATTACATAGTGAACATCACTCACGTGAATTGCATATATATAAGGGCAAATGAAAATTTACATATCGAATAATGTAGGTGCATTTGTATCAGCCTCAGCAGATTTGCAATTCTTTACAGCTTCGTTAAAGTAACTGTCCTTTAATTCAAATCCGACACCAAAGCGACCCATCTTGATTGACTGATACACCTCAGAACCAATTCCAAGGAACGGAGTAAGAACTTTATCGCCCTTATTACTCCAAAGAGTGATAGCTCGCTCGATTGTGTCCAGTTGGAGAGGACAGATATGCTTCTCGTCATTCTCGTCACGCCCCTTAACGCCATTAAGCGTTTTAGAGTAATCAATATCCATCCACACTGGCGAAGCGTACTTTTGCCAAGTATCAACAGATATATCACAATGAACCGGATGCTCATGTTCTCCTTCCTTGCGGAATACCATAAGGTAATCAGGGATGCCGACACGACTCATAGCCGCATCTTTCTTTACTTGCTTATGGAGAAGACCGAGTGCCTTTGTTCTCTGCATTTCGGTTACAGGATTCTTCCAAATAGTTACTCTTGAATGATAAATGAAACCTACTTCTTGGAATGCTTCAAGAATCATACCTGAGAAGTCACGAAGACCAATATACCCTTCCTTACCCTTCTGAATAGGCAAGTCCATGCAATGAACGGCAACGTTACGACCGCTCCAAAGAACTCTATACAATTCCTTGACAAGATATTTGAAGGCAGTAAAGAACTCCTTATAGTCCTTTGAATTACCCATATCCTCTAACTTATCGGAATATGTGTAAAGTTCCGCAAATGGTGGAGAGAAAATAGAGAATCCTATACTCTCATCGGGAACATTCTGAATGAGCTGTACACAATCGCCTAGGCGAATGTCACAGTTCTTTGATTGATACTTGTTGTCAACTTCCATCTTCTTTAACTTTATCTGATTATTGATGTTACGACACATAGCTTCGGTCATAGACTTCTGCATTTCAAGGAACTGCTTTTGCTTTTCCTCGAATGATGATTTCACGTTCTGCATCGTATCAAGAGTAATGATGTGGATATTTACCTCATCTTTCTGACCGAAGCGATATGAACGTCTGATACCTTGATAGGTAGCCTCAAACGAAAAATCAAGTGAAGCAAACATCTGACTGCGGCAGTTCTGATAGTTAAGACCGAATGATGCAATCTTCAACTTAGTGATAAGCACTCTGAACTCGTTATTGGCAAATCCGAGCAACTTATCTTTCTTGTATTGCTTGCTATCACTACCTTTAACCTCAACTGCATCGGGAATCAATTCACGAAGAACCTTGCCTTCCTCATCTTGCCCAATCCAGATAATCCAATTCTCGGAAGAAGCATTAACAATCTCAGCAACTCTTTCAAGACGTTGCTTGATAGTTCTTCTAAGTTCTTTGTGAAAATCCGTTGCAGACACAGCCATATCATTAAAGAGTGCACCATTATCTTTCTTCTCGGTAACGATGTAGTCTTCAATAACATTCATCGGTGGAAGAATATATCCATCATCGCTAAAACCAATATCAGATGGTTTACTGAGCATGACTGCCCAAGTAGAAACGAAATCCCAGAAGTCTTGTTGTGCATGACCTTTCAGCCTCCAATCAGATGTAGAACCGCCATCATGTACAAAATACATCGCAAGCATTTCGTTTCTTGTCATAATATTCAAGAACTCTGCATGATTGCAAAGCTCGGTTGTGTCGTTTGGAGAAGGCGTTGCGGTACAACACAACTTATAAGGTGTATTCTTGAAATCCTCAATAAGAGCGGTTCTTGTCTTACCTGCAAAGTTCTTCAATATTGAACTCTCATCAAGAACGACACCACCAAATAGATAAGAATCTATATTATCCATATTGTCATAGTTGGTAATATAGATACCAGCCGCAAGGTCTTGGTCGAATGTCGTAAGAGCAATCTCAGTTACTTTGTACCCGAAATGAACTCCTTCTTTGATTGTCTGACCTATAACACCCAATGGTGCAAGAATAAGAACAGGCTTATTAATGTGATTTACCACTTGTTGTGCCCATTCTAATTGCTGATACGTCTTTCCCAATCCACAGTCTTCAAACATAGCAAAGCGACCAACTTTCAATGCTCGCTTAACACAATACTTTTGAAATGGGAATAGTTGAGGACTCAAATCACTATCCTCAACGTCAAAACCGCTTTCTTGAACGGCAGTCTGTTTTTCTGAGAGAAATTTCAGATAACCGTCTAATTCTTTTGTATTCATCTATTAAACTGTTTTTAAAAGGATGCTTCGTTTCCGAGGTTTCAAAAGACACACCGCATGCCAAACTTACGAGAGGTTTTATTTCCCCTTGGTGCGTTTTCAATTCATACTCTTGCCCAAAGAGCAACTCCACATCCTATTCTACGACAACCTTAGTCAGCGTAGGGGCGGTTTAACAACTAACCAAATTTTGAAATTATGAATGAAATTAAATCTCACAATAACTGTTTCCGTCAGGTGGATAGTCGATTATCTTCCAATCATTTTTTTTGATATGGATAGCTTCACGAAAAACCACAAACGGCTCACCATTATGACGTTTCTTGTTGTGTGCAACAATCTTATTGATACACCCCTTGGCAGTTATTCTGAACTCCCTGAGAGAATGAGTGTACTTTGATTTTACGTCACAGACAATCAATTTTCCGTCTTCCCAAAATATGAAGTCTGGTTTATAGCTATGACCGCTAACCATCAGTCTTTTATCGTACCGAATCTTTGTTTTGAGCTGTTTCGGCACAATCATATAAATGGATTTGAATATGCTGAGTTTTACTTGTCTATGAATACAAGAAACTCGTTTATCAGCAAGAAGAATTTGGTGATACAGATATTCTTCTCTACTATCGTACTCAGTACCATCTCTCGATGTGTACTTGTGTTGAACAACTCTAACAGCAGACATGGCTAATATTCTTTAGATACTTTACTCGGATTCCAAACTAGTTGTTGGTAAGCAGCATCGCCAAACTTCTGCCATTCTCCAGTCGCAAACTCAACAAGCCAATCATTTGTATGAGCAATCAGACAACCTCTAGTCTTGTTGTCTTTGAACTGACAAGTGATTGATTTGCCATCTTCGCCGACATCAACATACTGCAAGCATTTCAAACCTTGCAGCGTTTTCAAGTGGTCTCTGTGAACCTTTATACTATATATAATCTTCATGTTCTTTTCGTAAAAAACCTTGGCGGCAGACTAACTTAATAATCTGACCGCCAAGGGGAAACAGCTTAATTTTAAATTTTAATCATTTCTATATGACAAAGTAAAAAATGCGCCCTTAGATGGTATCGAGCCATCTTCTCTACATACTGGTCGGAGCATTAAATCTGCGTATGTAGCGCATTACCTAATTGCTTTAAGGGCAAAACTCAACGACTTATCCCAAGCAGTTGAGAAAAAAATTAATTATTTAAGTAAACAAAACACTTAAAAAGTGCCGATTCCAAATAAAGTACAACTACTTTCACAAGCCGTCATACAAGTATGAAAGATAATTAATAATTAAAAAATGTATTGAGTAGTTCCAGACTGAATCGAACAATCTCTAAGAGAACCAAAATCTCTTGTGCTACCGTTACACCATAGAACCAGAAGCATCCTATTCTCACGAACTAGATGCTAAAACTTAGAAAACTAATAACTTCTTTACCTTATAACCTTATAACCAAAAAAATGAGTGTTGCAGGTACAGGACTCGAACATGTGGCTCTAAGTTTCGTATTTTAACTTAGCGAAACTACCAGTTGTTCTAACCTGCAATTTGTGCAGCCTATCTTCACAGACAGACTGCATTGCCATCATTGTCAAATTCAAATTCAAATTTTGTTAATTAAAATATAAACAAACAAGTAATCAAATAAAATATTTATGCAAAAACATTTAGAACTTTGGAGATATTATCGGATTCGAACCAACATTTCTATACGATAAGAACGGTATCTTCAAGTTGTATAGCGTGCTTCCGTTTACACCAAATATCTCTTTGTTGTTATTTAATTATATTATTGAGAAGTAATCTCTACTTTAAGTCTCATTCTTTGACTTAACTCTGTTCAGAGTTAGCTAGACTTCTATATTCGTAATAAACGTTGTACTATCTAATAATAATAATTGAAAATTTGTGCATGGAGGCGGAATCGAACCGCCACTATCTCACACGATAAGAAGAGGTATCATCTATTGTGCGAGGTGTGCAAGAATACCACTTACACCATACCATGCTGTTTTATGTATCTAAAACCATGGAACTTTCTGTCGTTTGTGAATGCCACGATATTAATCGTTTCCGTATTCCCGATACAGCTAGCATTGACGTTCCGTAGACACTCCATACATATTATAAATATCTTACACGTAAGATGGCAATAATACATACTTCGACTAGAATACTACATAGCAAACGATACAGACCTATATTATGCCCTTTGCTTGTGCTGATGTTTCAGCATAGTTCATCGGTATAGTCTATGTAATATCTGTTACTGACTAGTTTTTTGTATGTCGTGCGTCCTTTTCGCTAGGTCACGGCATCCATCGATGCTCTCCAGCTACTTCTTTTCCACGCATACTTATTCTGTGCGTCAATATGTCAAAGAACTCTTCTCTAGCTTTCAGTTTCATCACTTGTAGTGATAATCTGATTCTAAAAGAGTTGCGGTTTCAGCAGGATTCGAACCTACGACCTATCGGTTAACAGCCGACCGCTCTAACCATCTGAGCTATGAAACCATATTGGGCGAGCATATAAAAGAAATAGTTAAAAACTCGCCCATCCACCACACTTGGTGATATTAAACAACAGAACTCTAATATACACGATGGCTTTCAAGCAGATTATCTATATCGCTTGCGAGGAAGAATGCAGAGTGACCTATCATGCAGTGTGGTAGCTTTCCGCTCTTTCTCAATTCAACGATGAACGACTTTCCCATACCTATGTATGATGCAGCTTCATCAGTTGATAGCCATTTCTTAGCAATCTTTTCGACCACTACTTTCTTCTTCGGTGTCATAGGCTAATCCTCCTGTTTTCGCTCAATCAAAGGAAAAACATCGTGTTCCTTTAATTCGTCATACAAGAAAAGCCTACCTTTTTGTGTCCACTTAGTGTGCATCACCGAACCAGCAGAACCATTTCTGTGCGTTATCGCAATCGTATCTGACTGAACGTAGCCATAAGGAAGGAATTTAGCGTACAATATCCATTGACCACCAACTTTGTGCTGGATGCCGAAATTCCTTAGAAGAACATTGAACGCCTTTGCGGAATATCCGTAGTCCTGTGCAATTTGCGTTGTTGCCACCGTTTCCTTACTTACAAGAATCATATCAACGTAAGTAACCTTTGGTTTCATTTCTGCTATCGCTCCGTTCAACTCAACAATCTCTTTTGAGTTTGCTTCAAGCTGTTTTTGTTGCTCCTCAATTTGTTGCTGTTGCTTTGCAGCTAACATAAGAGCTTCGGAAAACGATTGAGGAACCTGATACTGTTCTCGTTCTTTTATCTCCAGTTCTTCCCAACGATTGATTATTTTCTCTCGAAGAAGCGCATCGTAACCGCTTGCGAGTATTAAGCAACCTTTCTTGGTAAGACTGTAACATCTTTGTTGTCTGTTCGATTTATCAGTGTAAGAGGTCAGTCCAAAATTGGACGCATCTACACCTTGCGCTAACAAACTGTCAATATCACGTAAAACGTGTTGATGCTGTTTTCCTGTAACCGTTGCTATTTCGAGCGATGTCATTGTTTCTTTCTTGATAATCTCTTCCATTTCAACATCCTATACATTATTTATTATTTTACTCAGCCTTCACTCGCTTTCGGTACTTAACATTATCACCAAGAATAATATCTCTTGTATGAGGGTCTGTAAGACCAATTGTAATTGTGTTGCCTTTTAGGAAAGTGTAATACACATTTCCATCATCCCTTGGGTAGGCTTTCTTTACGTAAGTAACAGCCCCCTTTGCTGCAACACAAGCGAGATAGTTTGGCAATTCAACTACTAACTGACCGCCTACACCGATATTCTTAACATCTTCGGCAGTAACCTTATTCGCTTTCATTTCCTAATTATTTCTAACTCGTTTCAAATTATTAACTAAAAAAACTTGGTGAAACGAGGTAAAACACGTATCTTTGCGGTGTCAAACGTTTAGGATGGGTCTTACACTCATTCCACCTTGCTTTCGTCTTTCGGTTTCACTAACTGATTGACGATTGCAAAGGTACTATAATTGCTCGAAATCACCAAATATTTTCTGGTAAAATCGTGTGATTTAAATATTTATTAACATTATTCGTGTGATTTAGTTACGTATTTGCAACTATGGATAGTAATTTAGAGTTAATTGGGCGGATAAAGACCCTTATGAATGATAGTGGTGATAGTGCCAACGCATTCGCAAAGAAAGTTGATATTGACCCTGGCAACTTCCGCAAGAAGCTAAAGGGCGAGTATGGAATAACAAGAAAAGACCTATATAAGATAAGCAAGAAACTCGGTGTTAGTCGTGAGTGGCTTGAAAACGGCACAGGAAACATCTTTGTTAGAACTGCATATAGTATAGGTGGTGACATCAATATCGGTAACAAGGTTGAGAAAGCTGTGCAAGATGCCATGAGCGCATCAGATGATTCAGCTTTCAGCAAGGCATCAAATATCCTTGGTGGTAGTGAGAACGCACTAGAGCGAGAAAACAGGCTACTCCGTGAGCAGCTCGCACAGAAGGATGCTCAAATTAAGCAGCTAATGGATTTGCTGGCAAAGAAGTGAGAATGCAAGCAATATGCAAGCAGACATATTTTAAAACAACCACAACATTATAAAAATCAAAAAGTTATGGCTGATACAGACAAGAAGATCATCCTCTTAATTACACAAAAGACATTCTGACTGATTATCAGTAAGTTATAAACATACGCTTGTTGTATTGCTAGCGAAAATATCCCTAAAAACCCCGTAAAACGGATAAAAACTAGGTGTTTTTGCAAGCAATATGCAAGCATAAAGAAGAAATGAGTTATGAAAGTATATATTGATAACAGAGATTTTAAGGTGTACTTATCTGTCACGCATAAGTACAAGAGGTTCTATCTGTCAACTGGATTACAGACAACAGAGAAATTTGAAGGAATGATTTTTCCTCGTTCCGACAAGTCGGCAAAGTCTAAGACCAATAGACTTGCGCAGATATATAAGATGTGTGATGATTACATCAATGAGCATAGCAATGAAGACGTTGATGAACTCAAAGAACATCTTAAAGAATTGATTATAGGCAAGAAAAGGAACAGAAACACCATTATTAGCGTAATAGAAAAGTTTATCGACACAAAGGATAAAACAGGTACTATCGCTGCATACAAACGTCTCATAACGGATATTTCCGTATATGATGAGAATGCAACACTTGATGGAATAGATTTCCAATGGGTAGAGAATTTCTATAAGCATGAGGAAGAAAAAGGCAGATGCAACAATGGTATCATTGGAGATATTGACAAATTGAAGTCAGTCTTTAATTGGGCAAAAAGAAAGAAGCTCACTACTAATTATCCATTTGAGAGGGCAGCTTTCAAGAAGGATAGAACACGCAAGAGAAATCTATCTGTAGAGCAGTTACGAGCAATACGAGATATTAAACTCGATGCCCACGATAGTATATACAGAGATTTCTTTATGCTTGGTTTCTATCTGATAGGTATGAACTTGTCGGATATTCTCGACCTTACCAAGGAAGACTATAAGGACGGACGCATATCATTCTTCCGTAATAAGACGAATAGATTGTACGATATTAGAGTTGAACCAGAGGCTAAAGAGATTATAGACAGATACAAGAATAATAGCAGCAGTAACGAATTATTCTCATTTATGAGGATTACTCATTCAGCAGGGTATGCCCAGTTCACGACTAAGTGTAATTATTGTCTTCGTTCTTTAGGAAGAAAGATATATGACGGAAGACGATATGACCGCACAAATGATGCGATTGAGCCAGACTTGACGAGCTATTGGAATCGCCATACGTGGGCAACGTTTGCCGCAAAGATAGGAATACCGATGGAGATTATCGGAAGGGCGTTAGGGCACTCTATTTGGGATAATTCAATAACTGGTGTTTATGTAGAGTATGATACATCTAAGATTGATGAAGCCAACAGAAAGGTTATTGATTATCTGAACGCAGATTTAGAGTGTGACAAAGACAACAAATAAAACTCAAATACAGTTTTAAGTTTTCTAAAATGGCAAATAAAAAAGGGAGGCTATTAACCTCCCTTTCTTGCTATTTATCCGATAGAATAGTTTCTATCTTCTTACGATAGTCAACAGAGCCATCAATGAATGCGTGCATAAACAAACTACTATCGTTTATTGGCACGCTGATAGGCTCATTAATGAAGTCCTTTGTGACTTCCGAGTTATTCACCAATGCAGCAACAAGACGTTTCTTCTCGCTATTGAATCCTTGCGTGAATCCTGCTGCAAATGGTGTAAGTGAGTGAAAGAACGGTGTCGGTTCTTCACTCAGTTTTTGCAGTCTCTGTTTCAGAGTCAGTTCCTTTGTCTTTTCCATCATTATTCTTCTTTTCAATTTCTTTCTCCATTTTATGCAAGCGTTCAACCTCTTGCTCATAGATGTTATCAATCGCATCAGAATACTTTAGGTATTGAGTAAGGCTCTTCTTGCGCTGCATGAACTCAGCCTTATTCTTGTACTTCATTCCTTGTATTGCGGTCAGTCTGTGACGTTGCATTTCAAGATGTAGCTCATCGTAAGCCCATACAGTTGTCTGCACAGCTTTTTTCTCATTACTCTGTATTTCTTTTGAGAGATTAACCAGAGCCTTGTATCTTCTGTTTTCCTCGCTTATTACCAGCTTGAATATTCCCCAACTGAATGAGAATGCAAGCCAAACCAACGCAACACTCCAACTGCCAGTACAAGCATTCATTATGGCAAATGCTACACCCAATAACATTTCGGCATAGTACACATCAAACCAGCCGAACTACTTTTTAATCATTTTCTTCATGTTTTTTGTCTGATAAATTGTTATTAAGACGGATATAGAAGTCTTCGTCACTCTCTCCGTCTTGTTTGAAACTAAGATTGTTCTCTTCGATAAAGTCGAGAATAATATAAACGCTCTTTTTGCCGAGGTTTCTAATCTTTGCCAAGTCAGACTTGCCATGAAACTTTCGAAGCAAATCGCCTACTGTGTAAACGTTGTAGCTTTTGAACATATTCAGAATACGCACAGGAAAGTCACAGTCATTTACGTCCTTACCTAGTATTAATGGAGGAAGTACTGCCCCACTGATAGGAATATCACCTTTAGCACGTCTGTATTCATCATAGCTAGTCTGCACAGCCTTCAATTTCTTCTTTAGACCATCAATCACGATTCTTAAATCTTGATTTGTAGCAATATCGGCAATGGCAGCATTCTCGTTGTACGTCAGCTTATTGCACGTCTTATCTACAATCTGTTTGATTCTTCCTGCGGTCAAGTCGTACTTAAATGACAACTCATCGTAGGTCATTCCGTTAATGATGTCCTTCAATATATGAGATTCACGACAGCTGAGTTTTGGAGTTATATCGAGATACGATATTGCGTTGATAACGCCAAAAAGCATACCAACAGCGTTTGCAGCCAGTTTTCCGTTTGCGGTCGCTCTGTTTCTCAACTCGGTAAGTTCAATATTGATTGCACGCTTGTGTGATTCAACTTCTTTGAGCTTATCATCTATCATCTTTTCGTTAGCTGCAAGCATCTTGTATTTCTGAGCGTACTTTTCAACGTCCTCGCTATTTACATACAAGATACCATGCTCACCAACACAACTACCAATGAGACCTTGCTCGATGTAGTTGCTGATTGTCTGCCTTGATAACCCTAGTATCTCGGCAGCTTTGTTTCTTGTGATTCTAGCCATATTACTAACTCTTTTATTGTTTCATATTTGAATCTGTCATACGCTTACTTAATTAAAACATCAAATACCCCTGCATCAAGAAGCAGAAGGGAAAAACCAGTCCAATATATTAGACGAAACCAAAAACTAGAACTACGACAACCGCACAAGTCAATGGCAATCAATATCAAAATAAGAACTGCATCTTCTAACATATATCAATTTCTTAAAATGTGAACACTAACAGCCTTGTTTGCATTAGGCTGCGACTCATTAAAACTCTTGATAAAGTTACGTTCCATTTCGTCAGGAAACATAGCTTTTTTCGGTTTCGGCATTGATAGTGTGCCTACTACTTTATCCCCCCCCCGTGAACGTAATTACGCACTTACGAGTGATTCTTTCTTCTCCAAACATATTCTCTAAATTTAAACGTTACTATACATATCCAACAATATCATTTTCTCTAACTTGGTATGTTTCTTTGTCGAAATCCATTCTGACATCATACACTATTGATGGAACTCCTTTTTCATGCACTACGTTGTATATGCCTTTTATATTAATAATAGTGCAAGGTACATTTGCAAAACACGAATCATTCACTATCACTTTATCACCAACACGATAAATGGAATTTCTTACTGCATATTCAGTAGCAAGTTTATCCATTTCTTCTTGATATGAGCGACGTAGTATTCTGCGACAGGTAGCAAAATCGTCTCTTGTCATTTTGCCTTTCTTTGATAGCAAATCATCAAAGAACTTCATTCCTTCTATAATCTTATCCATATTATTGTTTCTTTTTCTTTGTTGGTACAAACTTGGTATATGGTCTAACTTCGAGACCATCATCTTCTCTTGTCTTTACTCTCTCCCAATATGCCATTTCATCATAAGTAATAGCGATATTGTGTGGATGAAAACCTCCAGCAAACCTAAAACTAACAAACTTCACTCTTGTTTTAGCGTCTTTCAACTTTTCTAATGCCGCATTGTAGTCTTTTGGTATTGGAATTGTATTTTCCATATATCCAAGGACATCTTTTTCTTGCGAGTGCACTATTACTTCTGCATCAACAGGAAGTTTATCTAGCATTTTGGCAATATTCTCAATAAGAATAATCTTCATTTTCGTATCATTCATTTCTTTTTCTTCCGAAACTGCATCCTTGAATATGTTATAAATATCCTTATCGTGAACAACGGAAATTAATGCACAATAAGACCAAGTGCCATTATTGTTCTGTCTAAAATCCGTTCCAAACCAAAGGTCGTACATCTTAGGATTTCTTTGCCCTCCTGCGTAATATCTTGCATTTCTATTCCACCCGAATCTTTCCCATTCGTAATCTTCTTTTGCTTTGTACCATTTGGCGTATTCCTTTCCAAAATCTTCTTTCCACATCTTTTCGTAAGTGGATTTTGCAAACGAAGCCCAGTTCTTTGTTACGTTTCCTCGACAAGTAATCCAGCCTGTATCATTCAATCTCTTCCATAATGCTTCGATGCGTTCTTTATCAACATCTGGGAGATAAACCGAATTGCAATATAACACAAACTCTTCTTTTGTAGGTAGAGTCTTAGTGTCTAAACCTGTAATAAATGTAGCTTTTACCATAATTCTTTATCTTAGTGTCTATTACTTTTCTTTATTCCAAACTTCTCACAAATATCGCAATATGCGCTATAAGCCAATTCATCTGCCATTTCGTTGTAATGGTCTCCATTGTGTCCTTTAACCCAATGAAGGCGAACTCCTGCAACATGACGTGAATGCTTTTGATACAACTCCCACAAATCACCATTGATATTCGGTTTATAGTCCTTCTCCAACGTCAAGATGCTATATTTACTATCTGTATAAACATCTATGTAGGAATTGTCTGGACAGGCGTTTATTGCGGATATTATAGCAAGCAATTCCATACGGTTGTTGGTTGTGTTGAGTTGACCGTGATTTTTAATCTTTACGACATTTCCATCTTTTATCAAGATATAAGCCGCACCTCCAGCCTTCATCTGTGAGTAGTTGTCGCAACTTCCGTCCGTGTAAGCTATATAATGCAATCCGTTGTCAGGGAATTCATCCTCAACGCATTTCTCTTTACTTACAGATGCCCTCTTGTAAGGTTTGCGACCAAATTTAGGAATCAACGCTCCATTGTGACTTACAACAAGTATCTGCCAGCTTTTAGGAGCTTTCCCATTCTTCTTTTTCCATCCAACACGACAACAAGTTTTCCACAATTCAGAGGTAAACTCTTTGTCATTGTAACCCAATTTCAAGGAGCAGAACTCTTCGAACTCCTCGCGCGTAGGTATAATAATATTATTCTCTTTATCTTTATCCATGATGAATATAATTTATTAATATTTTTATCTTTAATCTCAAAATAGAGGAACAGGTTGCAGACTAGCTGATTGAGAGAATCCCCCTTACCCACAAGAGATGAACTTGTAGGCAGAGGATTCTTCGAATGGTGGACCCAGTATATTAACCCCTTCATTCGACCTCTGTACAAACTACACGTACTTTGGCGTCGCAGCTTTCGGTTTGTAGCAACCGCTCTTCTCGTGCCTTCTGCGAATTAAACCCTGCACTTTGCCGTGAGTCCCACTTGCATTTAAAGTCTTGGTGTGCGTGGTGTATTTAGCCGTCTCTTCCACTTCGACTTCGAGGAATAGGGAAATAAATAACCCTATCCTCTGCTCGTGTCATGCTCCGAACTTTGGATAGGGTTATATCATGGAGTGGCAAAAGCCACTAAGATAAAGCATATTCAATATTACCAGTGCATGACTTCTGATAAGCGATGCAAAGGTAAGCATTATTTTTGAGAGTGCAAAATGCGCCTAAAACGCTTATTAACAACACGAAAGAAAGATTAATGCGAGAAAATTATATATAATATCAATATATGATATTTAGATAGAGATACGGGTATTTTCGGGTAGATAATAATGATTTACAAATAACTAAAAATTTAGTTCTGTTTAACAAAATAAAAACACCCCACACCACCAAAAATGATGATGCAGGGCGATATGATAGGTATAAGAGAAATGCGATAGGAAAGCCCCACCATTGAGCATCAACGGCAGGGCTGAAATAGAAATATGAATTCCAATAATTGCTTTGCAAAGATAAGCAAAATATCTGAGAACTCAAAGAGATATTGAAAATTTCTTCTGTAAGCGGCTAAAATAGTCTGTTTGTATGATTTATTGGTACGTCTGCTAAAACGTCTTGTATGCGCCATAAAACAAATCCTCGCCTACCACAATAGGTAAGCGAGGAACTATATATGCACGATTACTTAGTCCTTAATAGCCTCATTGACCTCGTAATCCATAATCTTTGCCAAAGTGTTGCTGATTAACGTGCTCATTACGTTGTACTGGCTGGCAAACTTATCGTCTATTCTGTCGTTCACAAGCACACCATACTCTTCCTTGGCTCTATCGACCTCGCTCATAAAGTCCACGTACACCTCACGTAACTTGATGAGGGTCTTAGCCAACTTTGGCTGCTCCACGTTCTGCAACAATGTTGCATTGATATTCTGTCCGTTCATATTCTAATCTCCTATTAATTTAAATTGAGTGATGTCTGGCTGTTCAAGCCAACGATGGTGAGCAATTCCATAAATGTAGCATCATACCAACGTATCTGTGTCTGCTGCTGAAATTTAGGGTCTTGCTGATTCTGTCCGTACTTGTCAAAAGCTGGAGTAATAACATACCAGCTATGCACCTTTCCTCGCTTTCCTGGGCGAGTAGCGTGCTTCACTACGCCTTTGAGTTCAAGCATACGATTGAATGCCTGCGCTGAGATACCAACGTTGTGTGACTTCAATAAATCGGTGGCAGCGTGCGTAATCGGCTTTTCCGTTCCTGCGTTTACAGACTGAGGAAGAGCATCATCCAAGCCTACCATCTTACCAATCTTCTGAGCGATGCCCAATTTGCTTGCGTCATTCAGATTGAGGAATTTTGCACTCCAATCAGCAAAGGCTAACTTTGCTTGAATCTGCTCCTGCAAAGATGGCTGCTGCTGAACTTGCGCAACTGCGTGATGGAACACTCTACGATAAACCTCGAACACTGGGCGAACCTTGCGAGCAACGAAATACTCCAAGCAAGCAGAAGTGATGTAGTAATCAACTTTGTTGTTACCACCCCAATCTTGCTCCGCATTTTGGGGGAGCGAGCTATTTTCGCTCTTTTGGATAGCAATGTAATCAACATTCTCCATAAAGTTAGCTTTTAATGCTCTAACTGCATTGTCTTTACGAGAATAAGCCAACTGCCAAACATCATCAAGGTTTACGGAAAACACCTTGTCTTGTTGGTCTAATGCCAACACACCACGGAAGTAACGCTCAATATCTGATGGGTTACTATCCTTTGATAGAATTACATTTGTATTCATATCACAAAGATTTAAACACGAAAAACTGCGCTACGTGCTGTTAAGGCTCTTTGTGAAAACCCCGAAGGTAGTTTCCTATCCCTCGACACGGCGCAGTAATCCTTATATAAAATTACTTTATATTCAATAAGATTAGATACAACAACCGCTCCCTCATAAGAAGATGCGGCAATCGTACCACAAAGATTTTTAACGTTGCAAAGATACGAAAAATATTCCAATCTTGCGTGTGCTAAGTAAACCTTTAACCAAACTTTAACATTTGGCAGTTATTAATTCTTCGATTAATTTGTTTTTCACACCATATTCCACAAAATAGGCTGACCCCAAAAAATGAGCCAGCCAACTTTTTACTTGCCCTTGAAGAGGCAATAAGCCCCATAAAACATGAGCAAAATCATAAGTTTTAAAAACATGATGTTATATATTGGTGAATAATTACCAATCGTTACTTGTTGAGGTTATTCCATTCTTCATACTTGAAATATATGGAGATAAATCCTTTAACAAGTCTGATTTCCATGTGGCTTTATATTTATCATCTATATGAGTAATCCACTTCCCATAAGGTTCATCTTGAGCACCGAGGGATTTTAAATCAGAATCCCATCTTAGCCAAATATTATCATACGTATATTTATATCGACCATCTTTGAATTGCAGCTTCAAAGTCGCCTCCAACCAAGAGCCACTTTTATTTTGCGTACAAAAGTTAATTGTTATCAAACCAAGACTTTCTTCTCTCGATTGAATTACTGACTTAGGTGAGGAGAAAGAATTATTTACCCATAACAAAGCATTATTATACATTTGCTTTGCAGTCTTGCCCTTTACTTGCACGACCTCCTCGATTGTTACAGAGTAATTAGCTCCATTATAAACATTGTTTGTTGTCTGTGCGTTTGCTTGCACGACCACGGCAATCAAAATTGCCATAAACATTAAAACCTTTTTCATAACTTGGAAATGTATTTAATAATTAGTAATATCATAATTACCACCAAGGAGAATAATAAATGCTCTTTGGTGGTCTTTGGATGCCGATACATACTACTCAGGCAGATAGTTGTAATTCTCTTCGAGATAAGCCTTTAACTCATCTATCTGTTCCTCAGTTGGCTCACAAACAGGCTCTTCAAGTTCTGAATCATCGAACATATCAAACCAACCACAATCCGCATTCTCGGATATTGTAATGATGTAGTCTGCGATAGACTTATATCCACCCTCCTTGATATACTGAGCGTTGTCATGCGCAATGCTCTGTACGTATGTATCAATAGAATTTCTCATATAGTATTGACTTTACCGTGATGTCGAGGGCTGAATCTGTTAGTTGATTTCAATCTCGCTATTGAAGTAGCTATCTTCTCCAACTGCGAATGGTAGCTGAACGTTGTTAATACGTACTTCATAGTCTGAATATACTCGCTCTTTCTTTCCGTCTTCGTATTGAACATCACCAATCAATACTCCATTTGGAGTAGATGGCTTTACTATCTGTGCAGGAACTTTGATGTATTGAGCAACATCAGATAATTTTACTTCGTTGTACTTTGATGCCTTAATCTTCATAACTTATTCGCTTATCCGTGATGCGTAGGGCTGCTAGACTATTTATATTATTTTCAAAAGATAACGCAATATGCGTCATTATATTGTGTGTATGGCAGAAATTTTAATCTTTATTTCTGCCCATGGCGCAATCGAACAATGTGCCGATTAGCCAAATTGCTATTAAGAATGCCATAACTTTTTCCGTTTTATGAGTAAATACCAATCTTATGAAACTCCAACGTTGTGTGGTTATAAGGGTAACTACAATCCTCGAACATAACCCAATAACCCTGCTTGTCTAAAAATATCTGACCTATCGAGCTTATAAAGTCTTTTTGCTCGCCTGCCAATCTATTGTATATTACCTTAGTCAAGTTTTTATAAGGTTGATGTTGTTCGTCTATGATACGGAAAGAATATATATTCTTATCTCTTCCAGTAATCGTCAGTGTGGTTATTAAACCTTCAATCGTTCCGACTCTCTTGTACGTATCACCCTTGCACACCAAAGACTCGCCATTATCAAACAATCGTCTTGCAAGAAATGTTGTTGTATTGTTACAAATAATCTCCGACATAATTATTCCTCCTCTGTATTATTGTTGTTGTTATTCAGTTCCTTGTAATACTGCTGAATCTCCTCATCAGTCATACCCTTTTCTCGCATTACACGATAGTTGGCAGAACCACGTCTGAAATAAACCTGACTGCCATAGACGGAACGTAAGTTGTAATACGCACTTCTTACCAGCTCCTTAGTCAATACCTTGCCAGTGGACGAATAAACGCCCATCTGCTGCAACATCATAGCTGCATCGGCAAAGTTAGGTGTAGTCAATTCGGTGAAGTCATTGGTACACTTCTTAACCACATTCCATATAGCCTTGTTGCAAGGTTTCTCAGCAGCCTCTTTCTTGCGCTTTTCCGATGCTGCCTTCTGTGCATTTGTCAAGTCGCACTTTCTAGGTCTGCCCAACTTCTTTACGACCTTACCAGACTTTGAGATAAATTCTCCGTCTTGTGCCAATTTCTGCTTGCGTACTTCCAATGCACTCTGCGTTCTCTCTTGAATGAGTTCACGCTCCATCTGTGCCGAGAATGAGAAAGCGAACAGTAGCATTTCGTCAATCGCTTTCAGATGGCTGCAATCAAGGTCAATGCCCATCTGTACGATTACCAAGCGCACGCCACGTGGTTTCAGTTCGTCATTAACAAACTTGTTGATGTCGCTCATAGAACGACCGATACGGCTAACCTCTGACACGATAAGAATATCACCCTTATCAAGCATCGGTAATACTACCTTACCAAGGTTTCTATCCTTATAAGACACCTTACCCGATACTCCTTCCTCCTTCACTTCGTGAGTAGCTTTCAGATTGTGGCAATTCAGCCACTCATTGATTGTTCTTTCCTGCTGCTCCAATGTCTGCTTTTCAGTAGAGACACGACTGTATATTATTACTTTCTGCTTTGGTTCATCATCATCGGTCATGTTTGCCTTTGCATTGCAGTTCTTATCAGAACGGCAAAGGTAGTGACCTTCTGCCATCATGCAGTAAGGGCAATCCTTACATCCGATGTTCACGATGTCGTATTTTACAGATGTGCCACCTTCATTCTTGATTTCTGTTGTCTTCATTTCTCCTATCTCCTATCCTATCTTTGTTAGCAACTTTCTTCTCTAACATATTCGTCATACTCTTCTTGGTCATAGCAAGATACAAGAGGGTCGTGATTAGTTATTAAATCGAATATAAAATCTATCTGTATATCGGTTACTATTGCAGATGCAACATAATCGTTAAATTCAAGAGGATTATGATTTACATCATAGTCAACTCCCATACACTCCAAACACTTAATAAGTAATTTGCTTGCAGTTGTGAAAAAATATACTTTCTTCATACCATTATCTCCTATCTCTTATTACTTTTAAAACGTTACTTTCTGCTATTTATTATCCACGATAACAGAATGATACATGAAAATCTCTACTTTTACGCTCTTGGTCATTCTCAATCACTCCAAACATATAAGTATCAATTACGTAATCTACATCATTGTTCTTATCATGTTCAATTCTCTTCACCCATTCCTCAACAACATCAGGACACCAAGCATCGCCAAGGAATCTAACCAACAATTTGTTATCGGTTTCCTGTCGTACCAATATTGGCTCGTTGCCGACAAATCCAACCTTTTCTGTATTATCTTTGTTCCAAGAATAATGTCCATCATTGAACAAATCTTCTAACAACTCGTCAATGCCAAGGTCTTTTTCGTTGATAGGGCAATGAGCCGCCTTATCAATACCATCGTCTGCCCACTGTTCCAATGCTATATGAATATCTTCAGGAACTCGGATAATGTCGCTTGTGTTTTCTCCCCACCATTCCTTCTGATAAACAAAGAAACGACCAATATTACCATTTGGGCATAACTTTGCACGGATAGACTTGAATATATCCTCAGTCTTCTTGATGTAGAAACGTCTAGTAGATGGATTTCTATAGTTAGTCAGATACACCCAGCATCTAGTTTCTTGCTTTGAAATATCGCCAAGAATGTTTCTAAAACTACAACTATCACTACCAAAGTTACCTTTGAGGATAGTTCTCTTCAATACTCGCTTCTCTTCTTTTGTAAGTTTGGATAAGCAGTCTTCAATCTCTTTAGTCCACATGATATAATCTCCTATAATTAGTTTGTACGTTCAATTGTCTCAATGTACTGAATAGAGCCACAATCAATGTATTTGTGTGTGAGTACAACTGTACTGCTGCATCCAATAGTAAGTGTTCTATCCTTTGCGTTGCAGTGGAAGAAGGTATCATCATTACCGAAATCAAAACCTATCTTCGTACCACCAACCAAATTGATAGTTCCTCTAAATCCGTGGTCTTTGGCATCACCCAATACCGCTTTTACATAACCTGTATTCATGTTCTTGTCTCCTATAATTAATTGTCAAACACCTTCTCTAATAATGATTTATTACTTTAATTCTTGTTCTACAATATCGAAATTATCCCACGTCTCACCTTCGTTGTCTGAGATATGATAGAATGAGCCTGATACGCTGATTTGGAAATCATCACAATCCAATGAATGCTTATAGCTTTCCAATGTGTTCAGACCTTTGTCTTCCATCGCTTTTCTAGCCTTGTCTATGGTTGAGAATACTTCTGCCTCAACCTCAACTGCTTCACCCAATCCATGTTGGTATGAAGTGATAACTACATATACTTTCATAGCTTAACCCTCTACTTTAATAATTCCACGTCTTACCAAAGCTTTCACGAAATCATCTAGCGATAATTTTCTAGAATAGCATTCGCCACCGCATATTCCGTAATTCCAATTGATTATGAGGTTTTCTTCTGTATGGTATCTAGCAATGCTATTGTGCTTACCTGCAAAATCCTCATAGTGCCAAACTAAAGCAACTTCTATCGTTCCACGTTTCTTTGGGTGAATAAGAAAGCTACTACGAAATCGGTCACTCTCAAACTCGCATCCATAACTCTTCAAGAAACTCAGCTTTTCAAGTGTATCTTTCTTCCACTTTCTAGCCTTTTCATACTCTTCTTTCTGTGCTCGCTTGATAACGTCTTCATCAATAGCATTCTTCTTTGATTCTGCTATCATCAACATTTCCAATTCGTTCATATCTTTACCCTTTCTGTTATTAAATTACACCGATAATATTAATCGGTTCTTCAATACTCGCTACCAATGCAGCATTATTATTCTCTGTAGTAAGGTTATCAACATCTAAGTAAATAACCTCTGGTAATGAAGTCTGTTTCATATTGATTAATGTTTGAAATTTGTTTCGATAAACATTATTTGATGAATATCCAAGACGATAGTATCTTTAAGAAATGAGTCGTTAATTATAAGTAGCTCATTCGTTCCGTCTACTCTATACTTGCAATTATTGAAGTCTATATGAAAACGGACATCAGGGATTGCAATATGAATTACCTTACTTTCTGCTTTGGCTACCTTGATAGCCTTTCTTAATTGATTTACGTTCATTTTACGATGTATTAAAGTTTGTATATGTTATTAATTCACTCATTCTTTTGCTCCGTGGAGGTGGCAAAGGTAGTGTGTGTACTACTTTGCCAACACCACATAAGCAATCGCCTACAGCTGTAGGAAACGGCTTGTTTGCTGCAATATCCAACCGCATATTGTCCGGTGGAGTACTAGTTATTTCGCTAACAACTTGCAGCAGACTATCCAAATATAAGGTATCATAAACCAAAGTATTTTTGAATGTAAAATGCAGTTCAAATTCTTCATCATCGTGCCAAACATCGAAATGTATTAAGCCTTTGTCACACTCGCAAAAGTTATTATCATATTCATGCACGCCATTATAGGTTATTTCTTCGCTAACTACATTTGCAGTAATACCCAAAGCACGAAGTATTATAGCTAATTTCTTTAAATTTTTCATATTGCTAATTATTTAATGTTACTTATTTTGTGGTGCAAACTGAATCGAACAGTCTAGAGATACCGGCTATCTTTGCACCTATCCGCACTATTTCATTTTGTTAAATAATTCTTTGTACGCTTCCAATCTCTTTAATGTGGATTTAGAAGGCTTGATTTGTGGATTAACTTTGATAGCATTATTAATATTCATGATTTTTTCCATAATAGCCAATCTTACTAAATCTACATCATCACCATAAAATGTTATTGCTTTTTCCATCTTGATATGTGTTTTATGATACTTTCGAATATGCTTGTTTTATATTCATATTTTCAGTTATTCCATAACAATTTAATTCTCTTACTTCTTTTTTGGTAAAATAAAGGCAAATATTACCCTTCCATCCATTGAAGTTACCTATATTTTCTAATAATTCTTTTATGCCTGTATTTCTCATTTTCTTTGCATTTTAATAGGTTATTACTCTTTTACGTACTTATTCCAATTGCGCCCTACAATAATGCCTAATACGTAAGATATAAGGGCGAAAACGAAAGGTATTGTTATATCCATATCTAACTAATCTTTAATGTTACCAATTTCTAGATTTAATGTTGTAATATCTAAGTAAACAAGTCTATCCACGTTTGTACTTACCTTTACAACAAACATACTAGAAGAATTTTCAAGCACGCAAAAGGTATTAATAAAACCTTTATGTACTAGTTTTGTGTAATTTTCAAGAAGGATAGAAAGTGATTTAATATCGCTTTTCTTTGTTGCTATCTCAAAAGTTACAGTTCCAACGTGAAACTGAATATTTCTATATTCAGTACTCATCCATTTTGTGCTTATATCCATACCTTATATTATTTGCACCTTTGCACCCATAAATAAGCGAGTGCAAAGGTAGTGTTATTACTTGTTTACTATCTCATTTATTTTATTTGCCGTATCAATCAAAGAATAAGATTGACCAACAAAACCGCCACCGTACCAATTGGCACGATAAACAGAAAAGCCCAAAGCATTTGCACGCTTTTTGGCAATTGCATACAATTGACTTTGGCTTAAATTGTCGTTTTTCATTTCCTCATCAGTAGTAAAAGCGAGAAAATGCACTACATATCGGGGATTTCCGTTTATATCATTATTCACACGGCAAAAACCGATGCCGTTAACTACTCTATAGCTATTTCTGTAGCTTTCAATCTCTTTCTTAGTCATATATAGCCCTCCAATTAGTTTAAAGTTACTTCTTTTCTCCTAATTCTCTTTTTGCCAATTCGTTTGTAGTTTCCCATTCCACGTAATCCCAACTTGTGCCGAAATGGTCAACGCAAAGAATGTATTTATCCAATAAGTCCGAATAAGTGAAAAGCAAGCCAAATGTTTGCTCCAAGTACTCTACATCGTCATCGGTGCAATCAGTAATGAACCACTGATATATGTCTTTTTGTGTGCCGTCTTCTTCATCGAACAGTTCAAAGCGCATATTATCATAAACAGATGGGTCTATCTCTGCAATATTGTTGCAGAGAATAAGCGCATTATTACACCAATTTACAGCTACTGAATAATTTGTTTTATAAGTCTTCATACCTAAAATATTTAAAAGTTACTAATTAATTTTGCTAATTCAAGAAAAACTAATAACTTTGCAACCGTCTAATTAAGCAACCGAGTTATTAGTTTTTCTTTTAACTTGATTCGCCCACTATCTTTTTGTAAGGTAGTGGGTTTTTTGTTTAAATATGCTTTTCTGCTACCTTTTCCCAATACTCATTTATTGAATTATCAAGAGTAGCAACATAATACCCAAGTGGGCAATACTCATCAATCTCAATAATACCGCATACGTGCATTGCATCCACTAATTTATTATAAGATGCCGAGCCGATAACGTGAATAGCTAACATATTAAAGTTAACCATAAAATCTTTATTTAACTTTGCGGATAGCTTATTGTGTACCTTTGTAATGTACTCGATAGCCTTTGCCTCCTTTTCCTCCTTTGCTTTTTGTTCCTTTGCAGCCTTAACTCTGGCAAAGTTCATTTTTGCCCACAACTTGCAAAAATAATCCTTATCAACATCTGCAAGCATATACATATTGTTGATAATTTCAAACTCAGAAGATGATACTTCCATTCCTACACGCTCAACAAATTCATTGTACATCATATTGCTTTAAATTTTTAAGTTACTAATTTGTGGCTATCAATTGACTCGCACAATTGCCAAAGGCTGATGTTTTCGCCTGCAATAACCGTACTTATTTATGTATTGACTTTCATTTATCATTCAGTTCATTTCATTACTCTAGCTTTTCATTACTCACCTTAGAATGTTTCAGTGCTTTATAATAAGTACGAATGCAGCTACATTCCTTATAATAGCCTATCCGTTTTCCTACTTTCATTTTATGTAATTAGTACTACTGCAATCAGCATGCAGCCGCTTTTCCGTTTTTTAACCTTGACGGAAAACACAAACCTAATAATCGATACACTATATAGTATCATCAACATATCACTTGATACGCTTTGTTAGCTTTTATCCAATATAGAATATTTTGGTATTGCTAGTATCTAATATCTAATATGTTGTATTACACGTAATACGTATATGATAAGACACGAAGGCGCACAAATATACACTATAAATTTTATTGTGCTAAATGTAAATAAGTCAAATAACGCGCAATTTTGATATATGGATTCTTCTGTCTAATTAAGCATCCTTTGTTTCTTGATTGCGATGCAAAGGTACGACAATTTTCTGTATCTGCAAAATATTTCGGCAAAAATTTACGCTTTTTCTCGCTTTTTTCTTGAAAATAATTGCATTTTCTTATTTCTTTACACGAATTGTAATCTCTACTTTGCAAAATGATAGGTTAAATAAGGATTATTACCTGATTTTAGATAGTTCGGACTATCTTTACACCTTTGCAGCCCGAAAAATCACGTTTGCAGTCGTTTTCTTTATTAGGTACGTATGCGAGTACCTTATATATAGGAAAATGCCTAAAAGCGTATTATTTGCCGTTTGCAGCCGTTTTCCTGTTTGGTAGATAGAAAGTACTTACTTTGTCGTTTGAGTATCTTTGCAGCCGTTTATTGATACGTTTCAGTTATCTAGATTATTTCTAAATAATGTTTGATGTTTGGTTTTTCGCTCTGTTTGTACTCGCTTTCTGTTTTTGTTTCTTATTTAGATTAATTCTAAACTGAAAACTTTTTGGGAATTTCGAGTTTTTCAGCACCTTTGCAGAAACGTTCTATCTTTTTACTTTTTGTTTCTTTGCTTTTTCTCTTATTTTGGATAATTTACAGAAAACGAAAACAGAAACGAAAAAGCCGATTTTTGATGTGTTTTTGCCCGAAAACGTCCGTTTTTGTCGCAAATAAAACGTTGATTTTCAGTGATTTATAGGTATATAGGGCAAATTACACCCCACCCCCCCCCGTTTTTGGCACTCGCAGGGTGGGTCAGCTCTTCTCCGAAAATTTTTTATTTTTTTTATTTTTTATTTTTTGTAAAATACTCTGATTTTTCAAATTCCGCTTTTCTACTGAATTTTGAGCATTTTCTGGAACATCATATCTACTTTTTCTTTTGCATAAAGTTTCATAGTATCTACTTTTTGCTATTCCTGTGGCTTGTATGACGTTTTATGCAGTTTTGTGGTATAGTTTATCACCAGAGCATTTTGAACGTCTTAGAACTCAATTACCGGGCTTTTTGCATCAATTTTCGTTTTTGCGGAAAAGAAATGATGTTTTTGAGATTAAGATACGTTTTTGCTATATACGAATTGCAGTTTTTACTAGACTATCGTCAGGGGTTGTGTGCGAAGCCTTTCTTCTTAGGGGATGAGTATATAGTTTACTATATACAGGGGTTGACATCCCCTACTACGGCTGCGCGCGAGGGTACAATGGTTTATTTACGTGTTATTATTATATGGGAAAGAGTTCAAATGTTAAATTTTCAATATGAAAAATCTGATTTATGCGGATAACACATATTTAATTGGGGATATGGGGAAAATGGTACAAATTTGCAATTTGTTAAACTATGTAAAGTTCGTTTTTGGGTTGATTTTTTGGCGTATATTTGCAGCATAAATGTTTGATTTACGAATTACCGACTTTGGAATATGGCAGAAAAGAAATTCTACATACAGCGTTACTTGAAGTCCGAGCAGGGAGCTTGGAAGGCAGACGGAGTGCGTAAGAGTCTGGAGGATGATTTCGGCGGCGGTTCTGTCCGCTACAAGTCATTGGACGGATTGAACTCCAAGGGTAAGCAGAAGGGCGTATATACCGAGAGCTATCCTGAGAGTGATGCGTTGAGGGTGTTTGTTGACCCGAATGCTAGGCATGAGAGCACCAACGCTACGTTGTCAGTCTGCGTGTTCGGGTATGATGTTGACGGAACAACCGAGCTTTCCGTTACTGAGCAGATAAAAGCTGCCGAGAAAGCATGGGATAGCCTGTATGCCTACTTGGAGGGTGCGCTGATTCTGTGGTATGACGATTACAGGCAGAAGAAGGCGTTGTTTTTGGTACAGGATGCTACAGAACCATCAACGGATAACATCAAGAACATTCCGTATCTGCTTTGTTCGGTCAAGTTGGTAAACGTCTTCGGTCAGTCGTTTGATGGTGACAGCACCACGATTGAAGATTGGTTGAAGAATGGAGGAAAATAGAAACGACAGCATCCGCAAGGCGGTAAGACGTATCTCTTAGATACAAGTCTAGGCAAACAGAAGGTTCGAGTTCCTTCTACGGTCGGTGGATGCTTTAAATATATGCGAATTATGAACAAATACAAGACATCAATTGAGGTCAAGGGCGAAAACATCAAGGCATTGTTTGACTGCCCTATCGTTACAGACATCAAGAAGGCAACCGATGCTGTAGATGATGGTCTGGACGTTACCGATATGCTTTATAGCGTTACTGCCGTCAATATGGCAGGTGCTCACAAGCAGGTGAAGCGCGGTTCTGTATTAGCGCAGGACGTTTGCGGTCATTGGGAAATTATGACTGCCGACGAATGGGAATTGAGGAAAGATGATACCATTAGCGATGGTTCTTCCGAGGAGTTGTAATCATTTAAAAGTTGAGAATATATGCGAATAAAGGAAGAATCACTTGATAGGGCGTTGGAAGCGGCATCGTTGCAGACGAAGGGATTGCCAAAACGCTACACGGATGGTAAAGACCCATTCTGGATAATGGCAGTTGTGCTTGTTCAGAAGCGCAATTTGGAGGAATGCTACTGCATTTATCAGCAGAATGCGGACAAATACATGAAGCTTTTGCAAGACTTCGGTACACCGAGTCCTATCATGTCTATCAAGAGCATTCATCCTTACATGTATCTTGATGAGGCTCAGTTCTTGCCGAGCGGATGTATCGAAGCAAAGAAGAATTTTCTGAAAAACGAGCTTGGCGAAGACCCTATGGCTTATGAGGTCGATGAAATGACGGAATCTGACGTTAATCACGCATTATTGGAGATTGCCATTGACAAACAGATGAAAGCTGATGAGGAAAACAAGAAAATCAACGTACTCAATGAGGGAAGCGATTTGGACGGAACTAGATTTGAGGACATTGAACGTCAGAAGTTCGAGTTTGAGTTGGCAGAAATGAGGAAAGATGGATGCTCCAAGAAAGAAATTAAAGAGTTCATTGACGAGTATAATGCCAATCATAAGCAGAAAGTTGACGATGAGCCATACATTTCAGAGGAAGACCGCATTCATAAGGAAATGGAATCAAAGGACGTTGAGAAAACTCCCGAATGCAGTATTGAAGGTGAGTTTGATGCACCTGAGATAGACTACGATAAGCTTCATGAGGAATCAGAGGCGTTCAAGAAAGAGCAGTTGAAGGTTGCCAAGCGCAAGTGGAAGCGCGCTTATGATGCCGATTCAGAGAAGCGTGAAGGAAGAGAGTTCGAGAACGAATTTGGCGAGGATGAGGAATGTGAGACATTGCAGTTACCGAACCAAGAAGCAGTTCCTGTAAAGCGAAAACCAGGCAGACCGAAGAAATCTGCATTGGATTACACTGCTAGTAAGCGCGATACGACAAAGAAACGTGGTCGCAAACCATCATCAACTAAAAAGTAACAGATTATGACTAAATCAGAGCTTTTGAATAATGTGTTCTTTGGGAATGCAAAAGGTGATTTACCTATCATATATATAACATCAGACGATGATGTGGTTAAGGTCGGTGGAATTGTCAATGCACCTATGGTTGGTAGAATATATTTTAGTGAGGTCAAGAAATCCATCACGAAGGATGAACTGCTCGCCAATAAAGAGTTTATTTGCGCAAGTGAGGATTCTGAGATACTTATTGATTTCGGTGGCTACAGACGCGAGACACTTGATTGCTACGTCACAGTTGATGATAGTTGTATTAACATCATTGAGTTATGAGAAAGAATCATCACAATCCTAATAAAGTGCCACCATTCAAGCCAGACCCCGAACATTGGACTAAAAAAGTTCATTCATGGAAGGCGAAGGTCGCTTATGAGACAGAGGATGACGCTTGGGAATTTCTGAATCAGAATCCGAAGTTGAAGGCACTTGGTTGGCATCCTTACTTATGTAAGGTTTGCTCAAAGTGGCATATTGGAAGGTTACATAATAAATAGTTGAGATATGAAGAAGAAAGGATATTACGAATACGACCCTGTTATCTATCCAAGAATGTTATGTGTCGCTATTGGAATGAACCAAGAGGACGCTAACAAGTGTTTTGAAGGTAGAAAAGGTGAGGTTTTGAAGGTTGATTTCTCCAATTCTGACGCAATAACCTACGATGAAGTTAGGGAAAAAGCAAATAAGAAGCTTTGTTCATTTATTAATTTTGCAAGCAAGGATTCTATGAGAATGGGAGTTTGTTGTCACGAGGCTTCTCATGCCTGCGATGCCATCGAGGATGCTATTGGTATGGAACACGGCGGCGAGCCTTCTGCCTACTTGATTGGTTGGATTGCGTCTTGCATCAACAAGGCTCGTTTGGACATTGGAGATTTCGTTGAAATTAAAGATAAGGAGGAGTAGCTTATGAGAAATTACTGCTATAAGGTTGAAAAGAACAGATGGAGAAGCACCGATAAAGCAGATACCATTACTCGTATTGAGGTAAACGAAATTGGCACATCAAAGAAAACCAAAGAATTATGTTCAAGGGGAATCATGTGCTGTGTTTACAATACTTCTTCTTATTATGAGGAGTATGATTCATTTTTCTTTCAAGCTGAGAATGCGGTGGAAGCTGCAAAGATAGGTTACGATCATTATTTGAATAGAGATTTAGAGATACGAGGTCGTTATAACGTAAACCTCTTTTCTCTTGATAAGACAATATCATTTGATGATGCAATGGATTTGAGCGAGGAAGATGCTTACAAAAGATGACAAGAGTGTTTATAAATTTAAAAAGAAATAGCTTATGATTAATAAAGAAGATATTAAGGTAGGGCTTCGATTTTACATCACACGAAATGATTGCTTAAAATGCAATTTTGACCCGATAGGCATTCAGGGCGGTAGCACTCCAATTCTGTTCAATATAGAGAAAAAGGAATCTGATATTTATATATGTACATCTGTTAGCACAGATAACAAGTATTTCGCTCGTTTTTGCGATGGAGATATTATGATGTTTGGCACAAAGTTCGATATAGCAACAACAGTAGCCGATAATCATAAAATAGATATAAATTCCGACATTGAAATGCATGGAAATATTCTCAATAACTTGCATGATACATACATCAAGAAAAATCGTGATTATGGGAATGCTTTTTCCGAAATGTATGATGAGCTTGGTATCAACTACGGCTACGGAAAGATACGAGAGAAAGTGAATCGTATCAAGACGTTGAAGGATAATGATGCGCAAGTCGCTAATGAGCCATTGGAAGATGCTCTTCTTGACTGCGCTAACTATTGTATCTTGACTTTGATGGAATATCAAAAGCGTAAGGAACATGGCACAGACTAAATACACTTGTAAGGATTGCGTATTGTTGAATGATGAAGATTCTGAGTTTCCATATTGTATGGGCAAAGACTTATATACATACGCAAATCCTGACGATGATGCTTGCGGAGACATCATTCCATTGGTATATACGTGCAAGGATTGTTTCTTCTTCAAGGATGGAGTTTGTAATGACCCTAACGAGATTAGGTTTACTTCGGAAGAAAATCCATCTTGCATCGGTTTTGAGTACAAAACGATTGTTAAACAAAAATAATATATAGTTATGGCTAGAATTGCAAAAAAGAAGACTGTTGACAACAATGCAGGTTTGCTTAAAGTTGTTGCCGGAATCAATAGAAAAGATGTTGAAAGTGTTACCGACTTCGGGCATTTCTTCATCGTAATTTTGAAGGATTGTGCTATTTTCCACACACATATTGGATTTGAAGCACGTTTTAAGCGTTGGGGCGGTGTTGATATGGAAGGACACGCGCTTACCACTACAACATTCGCGTGGCTTGAAAATCTTGTCGCGATGAAGAACGAGGTAAAGGGGAAAGAGAATGATATTTTCCCTGAGACTGATGTTACTTATCAGGATATGCTTGATAGTATGGTTATCATCACAGAAGCAAACATTACTCATCCGATTACAGCGTTCACTGATGCAGATGATGCTGCAAAGTTCGCAAAGGAGAAGTTGGATTACCTCGGACGTATGCAGGAAAAACTGGAAACTACAATGAACACTCCAGTTTCCGAAGAGACAGAGGAAGACTTGAAGAAGAACTTTGAGCACGGTCAGCAAGCAATATTGGCAGAGCAGGCAGCCGAGGCTCTTAATCAAGGAAAGGAATAGCTTATGTATAATGAATGGTATATAGAACTGAAATACGGACTATTCCGAGATTACAGAATTGTAAGGATGTGTGATGCTAACGGAGTGAAGCGAGACGGTATCTTTATACCATTCATTCAGAACGGAATCAAATGGGATGGTGTAAAGGTTAAGAATCCTGTTCAGTATCTAAAGCCGATTTGGGCTGCCGCCGATGGTTCTAGATTACACAAGTTAGTTCCTATGGTTTCTATGGATTTCAGACAGAAGATGGAAGATGCAGGCGTTTTGTCACCAGATGATAAATACCCTTGTGACACGGTAGGTTACATTTATAAAGATAAAAAATAAGTTATAACGGCTATGATATACTTAGGTAATGATACGATGAATAAGGTGGAGCGGATGGTTTGTGAACAAGTGAACACAGCTATGAGCATCGAGGAAAAGGAAGGAGTGAATGTTGATGATTTATATGTCGGCAATACTAACATTCCTTTTGCGAGAGCGGTAGCAAGGAACTTTGTTCTTGACGTTCTACACAATCGCTATGGTTTTTCCTATGCCGTTATCGCACAGCGCGCGGACATCAATGAGAAATCGGCTATGCGGTGCGTCCGCAAGTGTCACGAACTTGTCGGGTACGATAAGACCTATGCGTATGTGAACACTTTAATTAACGATAGATTGAGAGAATGGTATGGGGAATAGCAATGAATTATTGACATTGAAGCGCAATGCCCTAAGATTGGGATTGTGCGGAGAATATAAAGGAAAATGGGATTCTGCCGCGAGTAAGCGAGAATTGGTAAATATGGCTCTTGATTCAAACGGAATTGAGTTTATGGCTGATTCTATTGCTTTCGGCTGGGGATTGTCAAAAGACTATCTTTTGAAAGAGTTTGGTGAGTTTGCCAATGGGTTCTATCAATGTAACGAGCATGGATATACTAGTGAAATGTATATAGGTGCTCATGGAGTTATCAAAGCTCGCTCTACGATTATCCTTGTCGCGTACTGCAAGGATTTGGAAATTGAAGTTCCTGAGAATATGGTTACTCGCATTTACGTGTGCGGAAAGAGTGATGTCCGCATCGAATGCAAAGGAAAATGTGACCTTATAGAGTACGGAGAAGACAACGATACAAAAATAATCGGCTATGATGGCGAAAAAAAGACGCTAAGAACGATTTATGTATCTGAGTGGAATAGTTGTAAGGACGAACAAAAATAACGTCTTACGGCTCATTTAAATAGCAAAGTTTGGTAAAAGAATATTTATATTATTTTCTAATTTACAGAGTGTACGGCGGTACACAGACATAAAGTGTAATTTTACTTTTTATATTAGTTAAGGTTTAGTTAGATTTATGTTGATTAAA
>ERZ1024473.3-NODE-3-length-61265-cov-14.505653_pt1 | contig 61265 bp, 83 predicted proteins | sample MGYA00520802_ERZ1024473 | MGnify/ENA primary metagenome ERZ1024473 (study PRJEB33242, sample SAMEA3444310) | Homo sapiens | biome: Host associated; feature: Gastrointestinal tract; material: Stool | place: Uganda | collected 2011-01-01 ... | reverse complement strand
TGGTTCACTAACTTCAATGTTAGTTGTAGACCCTGGCTCTGCACTACAAATACACCCATTACCTTGTGGCATAACACCAGCTTTAGGATGAACCTTATGCAATGTTAAATATTCTCCGTCAGATAATCCGAACGTACAAATCTTCAACGGTACACACGGATCTACGTGGAAAATATGCGAAATAGTGTTACTAGAACGTGCGTTGAACAGCACGTTTCGGTCTTGAGCTTGAACACTATTACCGACTTTGCGACTGGTTGACACTTCGCACGTCATAGCAACTCCAATAGATTATTTAAACAACAAGAATAATACTGAGGTAGTAATCGAGCCAACTAAGACTCCTCTCCACCACCAGCAATATTCACACTCAATTCTAAACAGGTCTGCAAACGGGACAATTACCTTGTCCCATATAAAGTCCTGCCACTTATTTATTGCCTTTTTCACGCGCTACAAGTTTTTCGTAGATAGGTGTAATTAAAGCAATCGCGTCGTCATACGCTTTGTCGTCTGGCCCGCGAGGTTCTAAGATATAAGGTGGTTTCCAATAAAGGCGTTTATGCCCTTGGAATGTACCGTCTTGTGCATAAGATAACTCGTCGCCTTCTTTGAAGCGTACAACAACATTAAGTGAACCACCGCCATCTTTTACAACTTGACCCATACCTTTCAATACGTCGTAAACTACGTCGCCAAGTTTCATTTTACGGCCATTTAGTGAACTCATAGTTCTTCCCCTATTTTGATATTACAATACATTCTATTACATAAGTTAGTAAGTATCAACTAACTTATGTAAATATTTTTACTGCTCAACCTGTTCTGGTTGTGACTGACCTTGAGGTGCTTCCTGTAACATTGCCATTGGATCAATCTGTGCATCGTCCGCACCGCTAATTTTATCCATAACGTTGTCAAGGTCGTAGTCCACCAGATCAAGAGCTTGTAGCACACGTTCAACCGCTTTATCAATCGCTTCTGGTTTAACTCGTCCTGTTTGAGCAAGACTAGCCACCACTTGCGCAGCTTCAAGCATATCGTTTTTCTTAAGCTCTTTCTCCATAAGACCACTAGCACCGCGAGCTACCACTTTAGCGTCACCCTTAATGTCTTGACGGTCGTTGTACTTCAAGTTATACATATATAAAGCAGTCGCAAACGGAGAGACAACGTCGTCGTCAATGTTTGTAATCCCACTTTGCACACCTTTCAGTGCGTTACCGTATAACATAGACATACCACGGAACGTACGGTTAGCCCCTGTGCCCACAGGTTGACCGTGAATACTCGCTGGGATTTGCGTCATAATATCTGCGAGAGACATAAACCACTGACACACATTACTCAACGCTGCCGTATTGTTCGGGAAGTTATGGAACATATAAGCCGGACGACCACCACCAACAGGGTCTGGATCAACTGGGTTAACCGTGAACGGCTCAATATCACCCACTTGATCGTCAGTAATCCACTGTTGAATACGACTGAAGTCAACCTCACCAATCGGGCCACTTGAATATTCCATATTCTTAATCATACCGCGAAGGCAGCTTTGGAACGCACGTTCAACTTCTCGCACTTTCTGTGCAATACCGAAGCCCATCACACCATTACCTGTCTTCTCGTAGCTGGTCACATAAATAGGACGCTTATGCCCGTTAGGGTTAGGGTTAATCACCACTTTTAAGGTAAAGCAACCAAGCGTATGAATGATACACTCGTAATACTCGTTGTCTTCTACGTCAGTTAAGCCATACTCTTTTAGTACAGCACCACGTACCGCACCATAATACTTCAGCACTTCTAACGCAGTCTTGCCGTCCCACGCAATAATGTTCTCTGAAGTCTCTGGGTTACCACCTAACCAGTTCACCGGTGTGTTAGCGTCACTAAAATGCTCAAGTGCAGCAACCACGTTCTCTTTAATATAAGAGTCTAACTTAGCCATTTTAACTAGCTGCTGACGGGAGTAACGCTTGCGAACTATAACATACGAACCGTCCTGTGCGTCTGTGCTGTCTGACGACCAGAAAAAGTCAAACGGACTCACGTGATTCACTGCATAGACTACCTCGTCTTTGGCTTTAAGTGTGTTACCACTCCATACAAAATTCGTCCGCACTTCTGGTACAGGGCCTTCTAACACCGCATACGGGTAAATACAGAAGTCTTGAAGAAACTTCTTCATCGCCTTGTTGTATCCACCGTCAATGCACTGATCCCACATCACCGTTTCCATTGCTTTTGCTGCATTGTTAGCAGCTACTAACATAGTGTCTCGGACATACTTCTTCTCGTGACGAATGAGCTTCTCCATCTCAAGTTTAGACGTAGGTAAGACTGACTCCACTTCACCGAAGATCACCTCTTTCACGCGGTAAAGCACTTCGTCTTCAATCTCTTTGTTAAGCTCCGGAATTGGTGTAGGTTCAACCGTAAACGGCGTACCACCACTACCAAACAATAAGTCTCTAATCCACGCATTGAGTGCGCTCACTTTTAACTGCGTAAGACTAGGCATCGGCATATTACCAAACGCTTCTTTAATATCACACGGTACTTCGCCGTAGTATTGTGCATAGCAGTTCTGCAACACTTCTTCTGCGGTGTAATCACCGAACTTGTGCATAGAACGGTGTCGCACTGCTGCGTCAAAGTCAGACTTCACCATACGTGCTAGGCTGTCTTTAAACTCCGTCGCTTTCTCCCCTTTGCTCTCGCTAATCTTTTGTGCGAGACCTAGGCGTTCTTTAATTTCCATTACCTACCCCTTAGTACACACGTTTGGACGCTGAACGTCTGTAAGTGTGTTGGTTTTGTTGATTATCCGAACCGTGACGTATACCGTTACATAAGTATTGTACTGCGTCAGCTAAATGGCTGAACTCATTTTTCACCGGTTCACTTGAGAAGGTTTGCCCTACTCCGCTAATCTTCAATGGTCGGTAGTGGTAGCCGCCACGGAAGCCGTCGATTATTTTCTCACATCGCTTGTCTATCAACAAGCCACCTCTACGTTGCAAGAAGCTAATCACACTGTCTAGTCGTGCCTTAAATTTATTTGTCGGTGCGTTCTGTGCCTGTATACCATACTGGCGAAGCACCTGTACCGGTGTCTCCCCTCGGTTACTATCTCGCGGGTTGGCCGGGTCGGTGTATGCCACCACCTGACACCCTGGGTAATGCTGTGCCAAGAACGGTTTTAACACGTCTCGTACGAACGGTACGAACGGCATATCAAGCGCCAACAACTCATGTTTGATTTGCAGCACACCCATCTCTAATTGCCCGAACGCCACAGCAGGGTTAAGACCTGTAGTATCTATACCAAGAATAACAGGGTATCCATACTTGGCTTCCAGTGGATAGCCACATACCATATCTTCTGACCAATACTCCTGATACACCGGACGACCGTCGAAGTTGCTACCATATTTACCCATAATCTCTGTATCAATATAGTGCTTAGGCTTACCATCCAGCTGTCTGCGATAGTAGGCATACCCGAACGCACGTCGTTGTTCGCGCGTATACACCACACCTTCCGGTGGTGGTTTCTGGTTAAGGTACTCCAAGTTCTCCGCATCTGGGTTGTCAATATACTCTATCTCACCCTTCTCGTTCACCTTCTCAATAAACGGCGCAGGTTGGTGGAAAATCTTACTACTTTCTGTTGGGTTACGGTCAAGTTTGGCAATCCAATGGTCTTCCCCAGGTGGGTTGCTATCGAATATGACGCCACTAAATGTACAACCACCTGTGTTCGTACGCTCATCGTAAGGTGGGAAACGACCCACACGCTCTTTGCACGTATCAAAAACTTCAAAGGCCACTTCTCGCGCTTCGTTGATAAATATCATCGTGAACTCCATGGACTTGAGTTTCTGTACGTCCTGCACGTTTTCCAACGCAATGAAAACGAACTCCATATCGAACCGTGTACCGTCTGGTAGTCCACCCGTAAAGCGTGACGTCATCGGTGCGGTTTGTTTAACCGGTGCAAGTAATGGTGGAACCCACTCACTGAATGTCTTAATCGTTGTTAAACGAAGGTTAGGGTAAGTTGAACGAACTAACCCCATACGTGTGCGTCTCACCCCGTCCGGCCCAGGTGCTTGATCAAACCCCCTACGCAGCAGTTCTTGTATCATCATTACTGATTTACCCGTACCAACCCCTGCGATAACACCACGTACGAACTCGTTGCTGGTATGGAACTTTATTGCCGTAGGTGAAGGCTTATAGGTTGGCATCACTATCTGTGCCATGTACTACTCCTCTGTGTACCACGTAGTTGCAAGGCCCAATAACAGACCAACTACGAACATCACGCCACCTACAAGGCCGGCACTAATATGGTCACTCCACGCATAGGACACCAATCCATACCAAAATAACCCGAAGCTCACACCTACCAATAGGCTGCTCTTAATGGCTTCTTTGTTTTTGTCACTTAATTTAAATTTCATTTACTTTCTCCGCTTGCACATCAATCACTGTCGCGTTTGCTCCCTGAAACGCCTTCGGTGGCTCAAGCCCCGGTGCAAAATTCACCACAAGCTGTACGCCACTTTGTACCACTTTGTCTTCTTTTAGTTTAGCCTGCACAGCAGGGTCAAGATTGGCCAGTCTAGTGACGGTCTCAAAGGCCTTAATTCTATCCTTATCATCACCATAGGCGATAATGTTCTCCATCACCGTTAGCCCTTGTTCTGCTACACGTCGTGCGGCTAAATGAAATGCACCGCTCGATGCCTGCGAAAGTACCGCACTTTCTGTCTCTTTATAGACCTGCTGGAAAAGTGCGCTCGCTTTTAAGTTCTCATACTGATATTTAGTCAACCCGTAAGATTGTAAGATAGACTCCTCATCCGCAGGATTGGCGATAAGCTCTAAAATTAACGCACCCCACTTACCAACATGGAAGCGACCTTGATTGGCTGTCTTCCCATACTCCATAGGTTTAGCGTCAAAGTCTATCTTCTCTAAAATATCAGAGAGGTCTGGGATAGCCGGCTGGTTGTCGTCGTTATCCAATGTTGTGATAATTGTCGTACCATCTGTCAAATTCGACATCGTTCACCTCTGTTAATTGTAGTGTGTCAATCATATAACGAATTACGTCAGCCTTCGTCGCCCCATTGCGAGTACAAAAGGCGAGTAGCTTGTCGTGATAAGTGTCTTCTAACTTGACTTGCACTGTGTTCATTGCACCACCTTATAATAAAATAATCTTGTTAGTGAATCTTAACATAAAAGAAGTTGACGTGGAATAGCGAAAGTGTATAATGGGCCTTGAAGACTAAAAGTTGTTTTTCAGTATGAAGTCCTTAGTTCCTTTTTAAAGGTTTGAACCCCCAGTCGAATGTCCTCTCACTGGGGGATTTTTTATGGAAAATTTTTAGCTCTGCGAAGCATACCCCTACCGGTAGGGTGGCTAGTCCATCTAGGGGGTATATGAAAAGAGGTAGAGGTTGGTGGAAGTTTGCTGCGCTCCACCCGCAGGTAGGCTTGGTTTACCTAAGTCGTTTTGGTTGATTGTGACGGGCTTGGCTACCCGTAGGTAAGCTTGGCGGACTACGTACGCTTGATTGACGCAGTATATTGAAAACAGTAGAGGTACGTAGATTTTGCGAAGTGTCGCGTATAAAGTACTGTGTTTTTACCTTGCCCCTCGTGGTCACCGCAGTCCAAACCCACGGGGGTGTGTCAAGCGCGCTTCGGAGTATCCACGCCCCGACGAGGAACGAGTAGGGGAGCTATATCGTAGCGAGCGTAGCGAGCGACAAAGTAACACTAAGTACCCATAAACAACCTAACCCATCAAGGAATGATTAACCTATTTTTGTTGGGTGGGTGGGTGGCACGCCTGCGTGCTTTTTATTTTTGTGACTTTCCCGCGTTCTCTGTGTTCTCTGTGTACTGGCACTGGTCGCCTTGCCCTATTCTGTTTGGCTCGGCTGTGCATGGTCTGCCTTGCTTGTTCGCTGTGCTTTAATCGGTCGCCCTATTCCATCTGGTCGCACTGCTTAACCGTGCCTACTTCTATCACACCTGTTCGCCCAGTTCCATATATTAACCGTGTTCAACTTAACCGCCGTTTATCGCCCGTGATTTATTTAACCGTTGTTTAATCTTACCGCACTTCGTCAAACTTCGCCCATCGCTCGTTTCCTTGAATGTGGTATGCCTAGCGTTTCCGCCTTGCTTGGCTCTTATTCTACTGATAGCAAAATAACGTCTTGTATATTTATGCACTTTTTGTTCGCTTTGTTGCATAGATATTCAATGTTCAGCAACATAAATTAGACAATATTCAATTTACCTAGTCACCGTGTTAGATATTATTCAATTTACCTAGTCAGCGTATTAGATAATATTCAGTTTACCTCACATCATTTGCATAATTATGCACTTTCCTGTACACCTTAATGAATAACTATGCAATTTCCAGCACACCTTGATGCATAAATATGCAACGATAGACAAGGTTAAACAACCAATAGGCAAAACTTATCAAAGTGTATTAAAAATAACCTGATTTCGTTCACTCCTTAAGCAAAATGCAATTTCAGAACGTTTTTTCGTTCGCTACGTGAAAAATAGAGAAAGCAGTATCCCACCACTGCTCGCACTTTCAGATTTCAAGAAAACCACTGTATAGGTATACAGCACTAGCCTCCGTGGGTAATTTTCGGATCTACTGCGTTTTTACACATTGATTTTTTGCGAATGTCGTCACTTTTTTTAGCGCAAAATACGCCCGATCCCGTTTACAGTAGAGCCGAAACAGTATAAAAAAGTCAGCTAAACGGGATGCTAAATGGGAATACGATAATCCACGAAGAAAATGAAAGCACAATGCGAAAATTAAAAGGATAAAAGACTAAAAAGCCTTATATATTAATAATTTATAATAATTTATATATTAGATCGCCATCGTGGGTTTTTAGGTGCATTTTCTTAGGATATTATCGCGATCCCATGATTCCCGTTATTTTTAGGATAGCATGCCTTGGAAAATTTTTTCTCTGTTTCGCTGTGTTTTTCGCCGCGAAAAATTTATGTCACATTTTGAGATTTTTAATTTTCTTAGACTTTTATCGTTGTACCGTCTTTTTCCAAACGCCTTCTCTCAAAAGTAAACGGGATGCACAGGATCGCTATATTTCCATAAGATTTCAAGTCATTGATATTAAACGAAAAACGACTAAGAAACACCCTGAAAATTAACGCCCGTTTTGCTGACTAAACAGGCACGAAAGAGCAGGCACGAGGTCAAAATAAACGGGATCGGTGGTTTTGTCCTGTTCGCCCTTGCTTTTTCGCCAATGCTCAGAAAAATCGCCTAATATAGCCAAAATTATTTCGATCCGTGAAAAGTTTTATCTATTAATAAAAACCATTGCCAAATCTGGCGAACCTGAGACGACAACGAAAACGCAATGCAACCCTTAAATACCTAGACTGATTAAAAATCAAGCAATCGAACAAAATAACTAAATATTTTTAAAATATCGTTTGACAGTATATTAAAAACTGATATAATGACCACATCAAGACGGGGAACGCCCTAGATTGACTTGCTCTTTAACAATATGGATAAAAAAGCGTGAATGTAAAAGATACTACGTTCGCAGTTATGAGATGCGAGCGTAGAAGTTAAATTTTCAAAAGTCGTGCAGAGACTGCGTATTGCGTAGTCTATACAGGCGCTAGGTTTAGTTATGAGATAGACCGAGCGCAGACGGTACGGCTTTTTATAAATTTAATTTGTCGGCAAACTAAAGTTTGCCTAATTGCACCGCAAGCGGTGCAATCATTTACTAACCACAAGGGGGGTAACTTATGAAAACTTATTCATTCTTTGACAATATGAGCCAGTTAATTGCAAAGGCTCAACTAAACAACGACCGTCAGGCGGTAGATTTATGTTTTGCCTTAGTTGGTGCAACATATTGGCAGATTGAAAACTAATTAAAACTTAACATAAGGAAAAACAAAATGGCTAATCAAAACTTTAAATCATTCTTAGAAGAAAAAGACTATTCAGAACTTAAACCGATTTGGAATGATTACGCAAGCAATAAAGACGGTGATGCGTATATTTACGACAGCGTGGAAGACTTCGCAGAGCTAACAGGCGAAAACGGCGTAGAACTTGCTCGTAAAGTGTTTTTTGGCGATGTCCAGAACTGGTGTTTTAATGTTTACCTAGACGGATACGCAAACTTTGCGAGCTGCTGGAGCGTAGAAAGCAGCCCGATTGATTTGGACGTATTGGCGGAGTGGTTAGAAGACGAAGATCACGAAGTCTTTACAGAATGGAAAGACAGCCAACCAACGTTTGAAGAATGGCTAGAAGATACCTACAACACGACGGAGCTTTTAGCCCTTTGGTCGGAGTATATGGAAGAAGACTATCAAGGGGATGGCATTACAGGCTTTGACTTGGGCGTATTAGGCGCAGAGATTGAAGAACGTGATGGTGATGAATATCTAGCCTATGTAAAAGAAATTTTTAACTAATAAATAAATTCAAACCGCTTGGAACTCAAAAAACTAGGCGGTTTTTGTGTATTTATTATCTATACCAACAACGGGGTAACTTATGGGAAATTATGAAATTTTAAAAAACAGATTGAGCGATCACAAATATATCACTTTTACAGGCGACTCAATGCCTAAACGTTTGCTAATTGACCGCACGCAATTTTTAAGAAAGGGCGGTAAGTACAAATTCAAGGCTATGCGGATGAGTAACGGAGAAATTAACGTTTTTGCAATGGACAAGTATTATGATCACAATCAACAACTATTAAAACGTATTGAACCAGTAGAGCCAGTGGGCGCAGAAGACTTCGATAAAATTTATTCAATCGCTATGGATTGGATTAATAGCTAACAACAAAACAGGAGCTAACAATGTTTAAATATATTATACCTTTCGCTATCGTTGCCGGCTTAGCAGTGTTAGCGGTGGATGCCATGGATAGAGAATGGCTTGCGGACTATCAGGCGCAAACAGGCAACAGCGCACGATTTGCAGACAGTGATGATGAATGTCGATCTACTGAACATTTTGACGTACGTTTCGGAATTTGTGTCCAGATGCGTGAGTTTACTACGAATGATAACATATAAAGAAAGGGGGAAATTATGGAATTTTTAAACATTAAACACGAAAAACAAGATCACAAAGAAAAAATACTAACTAAAGGTACGGTAAAAGGTAAAACGTTTTACTATGTGCAAGCGGTAGAATATGATGGATTGACTGGCTTAATGGTAGAACACAGAACAGAAGACACTAAAAACTATGAAGACGCTTTGAAGAAATTTGAAACCATATTTTCAAGAATGAAGAAAGCCGATCGCCTATATAAAGCACGTGTGATAAAGCAGAGAGTTAGATCAATGATCAACAGATACGAAAGCGACAACCCGAACGACTTTGCGCCTAAAAGAATGATTAAGGCAAGCAGAAAGGTTACAGCCTGGATCGCAAGAAATGAACCGCAACGAGCATTTGCTAAGCGTGATTTTTGGGATTGCATGCTATAAGACGGGATCAACTTATGAAACTAAAATATATTGTAGCGATAGAGCGCAAGAACTTAACTGAGCTAGACGAAGCAAGACTACTTGACATGGACGGCACGGAGTACGGTAATGAAAAACTATTTAAGGGGCATTTGAACGATTCAATCGCAGATAGACAAGGCAAGGTGAACGTTATCATGGGGACGTTTGCTGACTGGGTGTATCACGCACGGGGAAACGTGGGCTTTGATACCAAAGATTACGTGATTATCAACGTAGAAATTAATTATTAGAAAGAACATAAACTAACTTAATAGAGGTGAATTATTATGAAAAGTTTTGAAACAATTTGTAAAGAATTAAACAAAGAAAACGACCTAATTTTTGCTAAGGTGTGCGAGATTTTAGACGAACGCTTAGATGACGATGCGGTCGGTGTGTACGGGTGCGACTTACAAAATTATTTGTTTAATGAAGAGCAGGAGTTTATCTGGAACAACGACGCAGAAAGTGCGGTTGGTAGTGTCGGAGCGTGGAGCGCCATTCGCTTAGTGCAGACTTATGAAAAAGATAATTTTGGTGAAAGTACAACCAAGGTCGAGCCTTGTAAAATCGCCAATATGCTGACGTATATTTACGGGGAATTTTTATTACAACAGGTAGATCACTTACGAGATGACGTGTGGAACGAAGCGCTAGACAGCGCAGACATTAAGAAGATTAAACTTGAATTGATGGCATGGCTTGATAACAATTTACCAGACGATAGACACTGGCAACGTAGAACGCTTGATGGGCAAGTGTGGGACTATTACGGGGCTTATTAATTATGATTAAAGTATTTCTTTGTAAGCTATTTCTAGGTAGAAGTGCGGATGAACAAGGTTAAAAAATAACGTGCTAGGGTACGTTTTGAATTAATTAAATAAAAGTAGAGGTGAGAAAATGAATTTTGTTAAAGGTATTCAGTGGAGACAAGGCGGATGCGATACCGTTCGCCTTACTATGAAGCAAGGTAAATATTTTGAAGTAAAAGTGGTGGTATATGAACGAACCATTGATAAGCATAAAGAATTGGTTTTGTGTGAAATGGATTATGAAGGTTTTGCAGACGCAGACAAGGCTTATCGCGACGTTGTAGAAAGCTTTGATCGAATTTATGACGAGTTCGGGAATGAAATTGAAGAAGACTACGAGTAAAAAGTATAGGTGAGATTATGAACGGGATCGAAAAATTAAAACAACTAACAAATGTTTACAGAGCAGCATTGAATGAAGGTATCGCAAGCGACGGATGGGTGCAACGCTTACGTGAAAAAATGAAAGACTATGGGCGTGAATTATGGGTTAAAGCGTCTGATATAGTAGAAACGCCATCATTTTTAGAATGGGTAGCCAGTACAAGAACAAAACTAGTAGAAGTGGGCGAACTAGGATCGGTGGAAGAAGGAGAAATTTTACTTGCTCTTCATGAAAAACACAAAAACGATCCGCAAATCACAGAAACACTTTTAGAAGTGGTGGCTCTTGATTATGCGGTAAATAAAACAACGCACGAGGAAATAGGGAAGGTAGAGGTGGCTTATAGCCAACTCTTTGACGTGATGCAACGTGTGAACGATTTGGATCGATACGCGCAGTTTAGAGCATTAAACGACTTGATCCGTGCGCTTGAAGTGTGGCTTGACGGGTGCAAAATGATTGATGTTGAAATTTGGTAGATGTGGGAAGAATAGGAGAATCAATTATGAAACCATTTGATTTAGAAAAAGCACTATCAGGTGAACCAGTACGACTAAGAGACGGACGTAAGGCGATGTTCATCGGAAAAATACCTGACGGCATTTTGATTGATGGTAAGGCTGGTGAGGTAGAATGTGATTACCCAGTTGCAGGAATTATTTTTAATAAAAATGGCGCAGTTATTTATAAGGGGTGGTGGACGATAGAAGGCTATTTTTTATGCAAAGCAGCCGCACGTGACGCTGATGCGGTGGGTATGTGGGAAGAACCACTAGAGCCTATAATAAGAAAAGCCTACGAAGAAGGTTTACCACTAAGAACACGCAGTGGCAAAAAGGTATATATAGTTCAAATTTCAGAGAGTGAAAACCCACTAATTAAAGATCTACCAGTGTTTGGTGTAATGAGCGAAGTCGCTTCGCATCGTTGGGGGTTACAGGGTAACTATATAAATGATGGTACTCCGTCGTTTTATGATATTGTTGGGCTATGGGAAGAATAGGTGGGGTTGTGATCTATATAAGTAGAAATGTGACTTTTGTACACAACGAGGAAGAAGGTTGTGCGCTGATCGCATATAACACAGATACAGAACATCGTGGTAGTTAATGCGAATAGCTTGGATATTGATATAGCAAAAAGCGGATTTACTGACTTGTTGTCAGCGGAACTATGGTTAAAGCAATATTTGAAAGAACATAATATAGAGGTAGCAGAATGACAAAAGAAGCTTTTTATGTGTGTAAGGGTAACTACACCTACAGCGTATACTTTAACGTAAAGGAAATAAAATGCGTAGATGAAGGAGTTACTAGAGGGTTTAAATTTGAAAACGGTTACTTTGAAGTAAAAGCCAATATGTTCGCAGAAGATAAACTTATCGTAAAGGTGGTAGATCCTAAGAATCCTGACTTTTCAAGATTATTGAAACTTGTGCTACTACCTTACGTAGTAGGGGTGAATGACGTGGTTAAGGTGTATGAGTTGGCAAAAGCAGTAGTAGAAGGAAAAGAGGTTAGACATTTATGAAAGAATTTAATTTATTAAAAAACCGTAAAGGTATAATGGAAGAAGATGAATTCGCGCAGGCAGTGATTGATCAGGTGCTAGCAGAGTTACTAGATGATCCAGACCAAGCGAAAGAATTTGCGGATTGGTGGTCGTTATCCGTTGAAATCCAAGGACGGGTTGTAGATATAAATGCTTGCAGCGGGATCTATGAAACTGAAGAAGGTTTACATTTTACAGTTTATGCGACGGTTGAACATTGGGACGGCACTTTTAGTACCGACTATTGTTATGTGTTAGGTAGTGCAGACGTGACAACAGAAGAAGATACAATAGAACTATTCGGGGAAGGAGTAGCAGAATGCGTGTGGAACTAAACGAAAAATTGAAAGATAAATTATACGCAATCGCACAGTTGATGAAGACGGAGAAGCGTGTACCGCAGACGGCATACTTTCCCTTTATCGTGTGTTTTGAGTGGGTCAATGCAGTGGGCTATGCAGCCAAACGTTCAGTGCAAGAATGTAGAATTAAACTGTGTGAAGCCTATAACACTTATTTACAAGACGACGGACAAGGGAGTTTTGAAGAAGTGCAGAAGTGCCTAGATAATTTACTGGCAGAGCTTGACGATTATCTGTTTTTAGATATTACGGAAGAAGCAAAGTCAAAAATGAATACAAGCAATGCACGATTAAGTGCATTTATGAACGCAACATACAAGAAGAAAAGTAGAGGTGAGTAATGCAATACCAAGCAGATCTAGATGAAATTAACATGGTAATTCGCAAGTACGGATTAAAGGCAGAATTCAGAAACAATGGTTGGCAGATTTACATCCGAGTACGCAACGGTGCTATTAACTACTACCCGTCAACAGATAGATGGCATACTGAGAGACGTAAACTTTACTACGGTAAAGAACGTATGCTTAATTATATTGTGAGTAATATTGAACGATTTAAGTTTAGACCACAGCCCCAGGCGCAGACTAAACCAGTGCAACAAAAGCCGGTGCAAAAGAAAGGAAAAGTGCGAGCATTTTTCGATTGGATTAAGTCAATTTTAACAAAGTAGAGGTGAGATTATGAGTAGTAACATTTTAAGAGTTGTTAGACGCGGAGCGGTTACCGTGGACGGACATAAGTATATAGCTGATGAACTGAAATATCTAGACGGTTTAATCGTAAGAATATCGATCAACGTAAAAACAGTGAAGGAAATATCAATCTATTCTCCTGATGATAGATTTATTTGTAAGGCGAAAATGAAAAAGTAGGGGTTAGCGTCGTGTTAAAACTAAGAAAACGGATGGAGTTCCCGCAAGGTAGCGGCTATTTTCTATCATCTAGTTACTATGAAGACGGAGAATTTGCAGGGCTAGACGTAATGTTATGTAAAAAGGTGGGTAGTACAGTGCAAGCCGTAGCACTTATTTCTAACCACAGAGGAAATAAGCAAGAAATAAGCAAGAAATAGGCGAGCTATACGAAACAGTGTGTAGAAATCTGAAAGAAGTAAAGGACATTTTAACAAAGTAGAGGTGAGATTATGAGCGGTCAAATTACACAAGAATGTGTGTCTGGTAAAGACGGAATGATGAAAGTATTACAGGTGATTATGAAATGCTTGGCAGAAGGTGCATTAAGTATCAAGCTGACACAAGAAGCCACAACCGCAATGAACAAACGCTTTAAAGAAAAGCCATCCGACGAAGAATATTTAAATACGCCAATCTTATTTACTTTGCCTAACGGGGTATCTACCGCGTCGATGCATTATATTGTGGACGAATGGTTAGAACCTGAAGTGTTGAAGTATTTAGAAAAGAACGGATCGTTCGCACCATTTAATATCATTAAGCACTTTGTCGGTGAGATTGATAAAATTCAAGTAGAGGTGATTTAACATGAAAAAATTTAATGCGGAAGAAGCACTAAAAGGTTCGCCAATAAAATTAAGAAACGGAGACAAGGCATATATTAAAAAATGCAACGAAGGTGCGATATATTGCTTTATTGGACACGTAGAAGGCGAAGAAGAAATAAGACTTACTTGGTCAATAGAAGGTGAAGAATATACATTTACAGAGTCGCAACGCGATATAGTTGATATGTGGAGTGAAGACGAAACTTTCGAAGAAGAAAATATTTTCGAAAAAGCGCTAAAAGAAAAATTGCCATTGCGCTACACAATCCTAGAAGACAGCATAAGCGATTTTTATTGTATCGCTAAGACACAAGATGGTGACTATATTCTTGAACGAAATGATACTTGCGCTGTATATGTTACCAAGCTTTCACTCTTTGTACAGAGTCTTGAGTGGTACATCGTTGAAGCTAAACTACCTAAAGCCTTCATACCAAACGAGGGAGAAGAATTCTGGTTTATTCACCCAACTGAACTAAAACATAAGCAAAAAGCAAAGTTTGTCTCAGGGAGTATGTTTTATCAAGATATGGTAAACGTAGGTCTAGTATTTAGAACCGAAGAAGATGCAGAGCAAGCACTAAGATTCTTACGAAACAATATCGAGGTAAACCATGGCGAAGAGCAAAAATAGACGTAAGAACGGGAAAAGCGTGGCGAATAACCACGCTGAACGAATAAAACGTTATCTTGCGAGCGAAATAAAAGACCTCATGGTGTGCAACGTAGTAGGTACAAGCGAGGTAAAAGGTGACCGTAACGAGATGATACCTCGTACCTGTGTTTATAGTTTATCTAGACGCAACGTAACCTCGATCACCAAGCAACAGGCAGCAGCACTCAAAGAACATCGCTGGACGTGGAATATCCAGTTCGGGATTGTGTGTCGCAAGCCAGACGGTGAAGTGTATCTAGACAAGGAAGAAAACGCGCAGTTATTTACTGAAGTTTTATTGCAAGAAATGAACGACTTCGTAACTGAAAAGCTGATGGAGTTGTGGCAGTCATGCAACCCGTTAAATGCGCTCACCATGTACTGGGTAGCTACGCCTTATATCATAGAAAACCGAGGAGTAGACGTGCCTTTAGAAGCTGTCCTTGCTCCGCTCTGGGCGTTCAATGTGTTAGGCAGTGTGTTGACGCAGTATGAACAGGACAACAAAGACTGTAAGGTGCTACATTACCGAACAGACAGTCTAGACGATTTTGTAAACTGGTATCTGACGCAAGGTAGATACAAGGAAGACTTGAAACAACCACGCACTTTGACGTATTGGTTTGAACCGAGTGGTGAGAAGATGCAGAAAGGTGAACTTGTAGCATGGCGAAATAAACTTGTAGAGGTGGGTAAGATTGAACAGTTAGGTTTTGATCATGAACATTTCAATCCACGTGCCACAGTTGAAGGATTTGTTAAGTGGGGTAAACACTCCGCAACAATGAACGGCTTTGACGCAAGTATTTTAATGGGTGTATTTGACGATGTACCTAAGTGCTTAAACGTGCGAGTAGATATAACAGACAACAAAGGCAATACATCAAGTTTGTTGCTCTATTATGACAAGTAGAGGTAAGAAATATGGGAGAAAAATTCAATCTGGAAGAAGCAATCAATGGCAGAGCGTTTTATCTAAGAAACGGGTACAGAGGTGTGATTAAGTACAGCGTTAACGACATACTGACACCAGAGAATACTACACACCGCTTCGCTTATGTTGGATATATTCTAAACAAGCAAGGTTTTCTGTATCTACATAGAGCGTCGTGGGACAAAGATGGATTTGCCAGTGGTCTTAGTCAGTACGACGCAGTGGGAATGGTGGAATACGCGCCATACGAGAAAGAACAAATAGAGGAAAATAGAATGAGTGCAGAACTTTTATTGAGTGTAGAAGAAGTACGTAAAATGTGGGCGAAACGTTACCGCGACGGGTTAGCCTTAGTCAATTCAGCGATTTTGTCGAACGGATTTAAACGCAAATCTGTGTTTATTTCAAACGAAGAACTATCGCCCACTGGCTGTTATTATAACGACGATATGTTCTTAGATAAAATCCGCGAGAAAGGTTACACGGTAACAATAGTTGAACCGTGTCGTGGCGAAGACGGTGGAATTATCATAGAAGGATGGGCGTAATGAAAGATTTTGCAGAAGCAATTGTGAGCATCGTGCAGTTATTGTTGCTCGCAGTTGGAGTAGGGGCAGTGTTAGGCTTAACACTTGCAGTAGCATTCAGTGTATTTATGTGGTGGATTAAATAATGAATATGGATTATATGTTAGAACCACCTGAACCTTCACGTAAGGAGCGGTGCGTCGAAGCGCAAGTAGAAGACTGGATGAAGAACCCAGTACAGGGTATAGAAGACGCAGGGTTAGACCTTGCAGATTATATTGACTGGGATAGTCTCGAAGCTGACTTTATCAAAGTCGCAGAAGATAATTACGACAATCACATTGACGATTAATGTTGACACAGTATAAAAACAAGATATACTTGCACTATATCTTAAGGATGTGGTGCAAGTATAATGAAAGTAAAATTCCTACTAACGATTGATAGCAATCTTAGAACAATGATTAAACGTGAAGCACGTAAGCACGGTATCTCAATGAACGAGTATATCGAGACGGTGCTGACACAGTTTGTAGATATAGAACGAGGGCGAAATGGCACGAAAACGCAAAAGCCTGACGGAGCGCATCAAGGCTAACACCACACAAGAAGGCGATTGTTTAATTTGGAACGGGGCTATGTCGGGAAATTCACCAGTAGTTTGTGAACGACTACCAAACGGGAAATACACCAACATAAACATTCGCACAGCGAGAGGGATTAGGCTGTTCCCTGATACCACAGTCAATACAAGATTTACTACAACGTGTGGCAACCCACGTTGTTTTGCCAAAGACCATATCATTCTAGGCACAGCAAACAAACAAGCACCACGTAGAGTGCGTAGAGGTGACACGAAGTCTGATATGGCAGCAAACAAGAAGTTATTTAGTTTAGTGGTACACACTGAAGCAACAATGATTGGTGCGGAGCTTAACGTATCATACGCAACGGTACTTAAAATGCTCAACAATAATACCAGTATGTACCCATACTTCTTAATTAAACTGAAAGAACATTGTAACTTAGACGACGTGCGAGACAGCGACCAGAACGAATACTGGTTGAAGAACACGTACAATTTATCAACCTTCGCATTGAATTTTATTAGAAAATGCAAGGAAAAAGATTTAGAAAAAGCATACAAGCGTGACGATACATACGACGCAGAGGTGGAATATATGGATTTCCTCGATAACTGCGAAGTGCATAACGATCACCTAGTATTAAAAGACGGTGTAGATATTACACCAAAATATAAATGCACCTGTGGTTACGAAGGGTGCGTTAACCCGCTACACAAATAGAGGTGAATAATGAAAGACTTAATTGAAATAACGCTTGACTTTGAAACCTACTATTGTAAGAAGTCTAAATATTCGTTAGCGGCTAAGGGTATGACGATCGAAAAATATATCCGCAACCCTAAGTTTGAGATTATTGGCCTGGCGGTAAAAGTAGGTAACAAGCCGACAGAATGGCTAGCACCTCACGAAATTGAAGACTGGATCAAACATATTGAAATAGCTTATGGTTGGGATAATGTGCGAGTTATTGCACACAATGCGCGTTTTGATGCAGCCATTTTAGGTTGGATTTATAATATCTATCCTAAACAAATTGCAGACACGATGCTGATGAGCAGAGCGTGTCAGTTATGGGACGGTCACTCCTTAGATAACGTAACGAAAGAACTTCGTAACCGTTACAACTGGGGTATAGTTCGCGGAGACAATGGTCAAACGATGTGGGGCAAGTTTGAAATGAAAGACTTACCTGATACGTTAAATAAAGGTGACGAGGTTGTCAATGCAGACGGCAAAAAACTATTCGACTTCACAGAAGCTGAGTATGATGCTTATGCAGACTACTGTATCACCGACGTGGACTTAACTTGGTCAGCCTATAATTGGTTTATGAAGGAGTATGCGTTCCCTTTACAGGAAATTGAAGTAATGACAGCAACCATTGAAACCTTTACTTACCCAGTGGTAGAACTTCACACACCAGTATTAGAGGTTGTCAAGGAAGAAGTGAACGGTAAACGCCAAGCACTCTTAGATAAAGTTGGTGCAACGGTAGAAGAATTACGTTCAGACGCAACATTCGCTGAATTATTGAGACAATTAGGTGTAGAACCACCGACAAAACTCAACCCGAAAGGCGAAGTAAAATATGCGTTTGCGAAGAAAGATCTTGATTTCTTAAAACTGTTAGGGCACGAAGACCAAGCAGTAGTAGAGCTGGTAGAAGCACGGTTAGGGAACAAAAGCTCGCAAGCCGTAACACGGGTAGAAAGCTTCCTTGAACTAGCAACTCGCAATCCAATGCCTATACCGTTAGAGTATTACGCCGCTCATACGGGAAGATGGTCGGGGTCAGATTCCTTGAACGTTCAAAATATGAACAGAAACCAGCTAGTCGATAAGGACACGCCAGTTGGAACTAAAGTGTTCTATAAAGACAAAGCTGACGCAGTAGTAAAAGTGCTACCTGACAACAAAGTACATCTAGCAAGGGCAGGTGTTGTAGAGAACGACGAAGAAGAACTACATATTATGGGGCTTCGCGACGCAATTAAAGCACCGAAGGGTAAGAAACTCGTCGTACTGGACTGGAGCCAGATCGAACTGCGCTTCAATAGTTGGTTATGGGGCGAGCAGTGGATCTTAGACGCATTAGTAAGCGGTAAAGATATTTACAAAGTAACGGCAGCTAATACATACGGCGTTAAATACGAGGAAGTAAACAAATCGCAACGCTTCGTTGGTAAGTCACAGCAACTTGGTCTTGGCTATGGCGCAGGTGTCAACGGTCTTAAAGTCGTGATGGGTAAACGTTCGGAAGAATTTACGGAAGAACAGTTACAGTCGTTTGTTAATTCATATAGACAGTCTGCAACAAACATTAAACGCGGTTGGGATAAATGTAAAAATTTACTAAATGCGATGGTGAAAGGAACTGATACAGTCTTAAACGATAGTAACGAGTTATTCTATTCGTGCGGTGACAAAATAATGCGCCCTAGTGGGTTAGGATTGACTTACCGAAAAGTACACCACAGAGATGGTGAAATGGGTAAAGAACTTTGGTTCTGGGGTAAGAACAAACAGACTAAAAAGCCTGATTGGGAAAAGACGTTCGGCGGAAAAATTACGGAGAACATTTGCCAGGCCGCGTGTAGAGACATAGCGGCAGAGAAAGTAGTATCGCTACGAAGTAAGTTCTTTGACAGAGGGTGGTCAAAAGACGACGCTCACATAGTAATGACAGTACACGACGAAATAATCGTGTGTTGTAAAGACGAACTCACGGAAGAAGTATTTGACGTAATGAAAGACGTAATGACTCACTCAACAGGATGGTATTCAACTCTACCACTTGCAGTGGATGGGTCAATAGCTCAACGATATGGGTGTGCGAAATGATTACTTTCAATCTAACAATCGATCTCGCACGGTTAGACGTACGTAGAAATACGGACAATCTAATAAGAGAGATAGCGAAAATACTACACGTTGATAGAAATAATGTGGTGTTAAGCTCGGTTCAAGGAAGTATCAGCGAGTACCGTCTTGGTATAGAAACAGAAGGCGATATTAAGAAGGCACGTTTCTTGATGTCAAAATTAAAAACAGCAGGGTTAGCACCAATTAAACAGGTGCAACTGCTACAAATAAGACGAGGTGAATAGTGATTAAACCAACAGGGCGAAGATTCTATCGCCATAACAGCGGTATTAGACACTCCGGTGAATATGAGTTACTGGAAACAGAATCTCAAATTGCAGTGCAGCTAGAAGGTTATAACAGTTACGGCTATCTGTTGAGAGATCTTACAACGGGATTCATATTAGCCGTACCAGATTTTATTTTTAACAATACATTCAAAGAGGTGAATAAATGACAGCTAAGATTGAGTTTAGAACTACACAAGATCGCGTTAGATTGTCTCAACTTATTTTAGATATAAATTATGCGCTGGGGTTAAGTGAGTTCAATAAAGGGGTTGTTGAAATTTCCCAAAAGGACGCTGAAGTGTTTGATTTGGTACTTAACTTACCTTTAACAATCGAGCAAGAGCGGGTAGTTAAGGTGGTACTTCATTCGGATAAGTATGAGGTGTACTGGAGTGAACTCTACAACTAAAGAGGCAAATAAATGATTGAGAACAATGTAATTATTAACTTTTCTTCACACAAGAACGCTCGCGAGTTATCGGAACTTCTTGATGACGTACTAAAAGCATTAGGGTTAAGTCTATTAAATCGGGAAGTAGTTAAACTTAGAACGCAGCTTACACCAAATAGTTTTCAACTTATTATCCATATGATACTTACTGAAGTACAAGAACGCGCGATACATGAGCTATTCAAAAATCGCAAGTATAAAATCTTCTTTAGTGAGTTCGATAACTTATAAGGACAAACTATGACAGAAGAAAAAGGTCGAAATTTAGGTGGGTCTAACTTTAGCAAGACCGACCCACTACACAAAGATTACTGGGCGACACCGCAGGAAATGGTGGACGGGTTACTCCGTTACGCTGTAACAAAAGGGATTGTACCTGAAGGTTTACCACTTCTTGACGTATGTGCGTCAGAACAAAATAAGAAGTGCGAGCGATTTATCACGGAGCAACAGGACACGTTAGTTACTCCATGGGGTGAGGGTAACCTATGTTGGTTAAACCCGCCTTATTCGAACGTTCAGCCTTTCTTAAACAAAGCAGTCGCAGAAGCATCGAACGGTAACTATACTGTTGCACTTTTGAAGAATGACTGCTCAACAAAGTGGTTTCATTATGCGGCAAAGAACGCCATAGCCGTAGTTTATATTATGCTTGGTCGTATTGGGTTCGTCTCAGCACTGTCTGGCGAAAGCGTAGGTGGAAACAACTTCAGTTCGGTTGCATTTATCTTTGGGCCAGAGCGTAAAGGTCTTCGTAGTTTATATATAACTAAACAAAAACTAGGGGAGTTAGCGAATGCGACACGTAACATCAGTAATTAACGTAGTAGGGTTAGTAGTCGGTGTAATGTTATTGGCACAGGGTATTGACGAAGAAAGCTGGTTTAAAGTAACAATAGGCGCACTATGTTTGTTGGCTAATGTAGTGAGCTTATCTAGATATTTGGAGAAATAGAGATGGGTAAGTTTGTGGCTAGACCTGTGCAGGTAAATGCTTGGTATATTGTGCCAGATCAAGTTGACTTATTACCTGACTGGTTAAAGGAAGGGCTAGTTAAGCTAAGAGAAAAAGGAAAAATTCGTATAGGCGTGTATTTTGAAGGGTCAAAGGGAAAAGCCTACGCCGCAGAAGGAAGTTGGATTATTCAATACGAAGACAATTCGCAAGCACCATTCGTTTTGTCGGACAAAAAATTTAGAGAAAGATTTAAGGAGTTAGCAAAATGGGTAAGTTAAGACATTTATTTTTTAAGTCAGCGTTAGACGTGTGCGAATTTACAAATAACCATAACGTTGAGATTAAACACGTAGCGATTAAAGCTACTGAAAACCATCACGGTGTGGCAGACATTACGTATGTAGTGTTCTATGAGGAGAAAGAAGATGGCAAGACTAATTGAATTAACACAGTACGACGATGAAAAGCGTCTAGTAAATGTAGACCATATTACCGACGTGGCGACACACTTCGTATCGGGCAGAACTATGGTGTATTTAAGTAACTGTATTGACGGAGAGAATTATATCGAAGTCAAAGAAACACTTGAACAAATTAAACATCTAGTAAACGGAGAATAAAAATGGCTAAATATCGCAAAAAACCAGTCATTATTGACGCATGGCAATTAACCAAAGAGAACGTCGAAGCAGGTATTCCAGATTGGATCGACACTGAACAAGTAAGTATCTTTGGTGAAGCAAATGCCTTCGCCGAAATTCACACGCTTGAAGGTACGATGCAGGCAAGTTATGGCGACTACATCATTAAAGGTGTACAAGGTGAATTTTATCCATGTAAGCCAGACATTTTTGAAGCGACTTATGAGGAAGTAGAAAATGAATAAACACTTTATGGTCGACATTGAGACATTATCTACCGCTGTTAACGCAGCGGTTTTAAGTATAGGTGCAGTTGAGTTTGACCCTATTACGGGTGAAATTATCCGTAAGTTTTACTATGAACTAGACCTATCCGAACAAAAGCAACGACATATTAGTGCGTCCACTGTGCAGTGGTGGTTCAAGCAGTGTGCAGAAAACCAGAAAAACGTTGAACTAATGACGAAATCTGATCCGCGTAAGGAACACGTAATGTTCTCGCTAGTTAGACTAGGGTATTTTATTTCTGGTAAGGACACTAATTATGCAGAACGAGCAGAAGGTTATGAGAAACTATCTATCTATGCCTGTGACCCAGATTTTGATATAGCGATTCTAAACAACCTCTATGAAGATTACGGTCTACCTAGCCCATGGCGTTACTCTGAACTTCGTTCTGTTCGTACAATCCGTGAGTTAATCAAAATCGCAGGAATGGAAGTTCCGCATCAAGAAGCGAACCACAACGCATTAGATGACTGTATTCGCCAAGCGAAAGAAGTGTCGTACTTTATTGCTAATCTCCAACACGACGGAGCGTAAGATGAAGTTAATGCCTCAGTCACCTACTTCTGTAAGTACATTCAACACTTGCCCTAAACAGTATCAAGCGAAGTACATTACAAAAGAAGTGGTGTTCCAGTCAACGGCAGCGACCGAACGTGGTACACGTTGGCATAAACAGTTGGAAGACAGGCTTAGAGATAAGCTCGCACTTCCAGAAGAAACAAAACAATTCGAGCCACTTATTCGCAGACTTGAAGCAATGAAAGGCGAGAAGCTACCAGAGACTAAATTGGCGATCACAAAAGACTTTAAACCTTGTGATTACAGAAGTCGTTGGTATGGCGGTACGGCAGATGTGATCGTACTTAACCATGAAGAACGCAAAGCCGTAATCTTCGACTACAAAACTGGGAAGACTAAGGACAATGAAGACTTCCGCAAGCAGTTAACAACGTACGCACTTATGGCGTTTATGGCTTACCCGCATATAAACCAGATTAAGGTAGCGTATATCTTCTTAGACGCGATGGAGTATAGCCCTGTCGTGAATGGGAAAAAAGGGTTGACGTTTACTCGCAAAGATATTGAAGAAATGAAAAGCGATCTAGCGTTCAACATTGAAAAGATTGCGCGGGCAACCGAGCGAAACGAATGGTTACCTAATCCCGGTGGATTATGTCGCCCTAATAAACCTACGGTAAATGGTGGATTACCGTGGTGTCAAGTAAAATCGTGTCCGTTTTGGAATAAAAAATAAGGAAATCTTATGACTAAACAAACTGCAGAAGAATTCGTAGTAGAACTACGCGATAAGTTTAACAAACACGTAGATCAATTCATTAAGGCTGACAACGCCCTGGCCAAAAGCGACTGGGACGAGTTCCGCAAAACTTATACGTCTATGACCAAAGAGCAGTTAGAAGAAATTGCAATGGCGCAACACTTAAAGACCAACGAGATCTATCAAAATCAGAAATTCATTGGTGACGCATACGAAGCTATCCTTCGTGATATTACCTATTGCAAAGACTTCGTAGCGTTCGGGGATTTAAAAACCAAAGCCGAAGCTGTACTTCTCGCTCGCAGTATGATGGCGAAAGGTAAATCACCAGACGAAATACGAGACGCCGTAAACAAAGCTACGGAAGGGTTAAGCACTTCAAATATCATTGTGCAGTAGGTACTGGTATGTTTAAAGTTATTCGTATTAGAGTACATGGGTATGATCTAGAAGAGTTCACTGTTATACGAGCTATTCTTGGTGCAGTGGGTGGCAGAGTAATACTTGACCGTGTCGACACTGTTCAGATGGAAGGTGCGGTTGATATTGATTGTGTATTCATTGGTAGTTGGTTCAAACGCATTAAACCTTTCATTAAATTTAAACGTAAGTTAGCAAAATTACGCGATGAAAATATTAACGTAGAAATTCTTTGGAGAGTTTAAAATGGCTAAAGCAACACCGGAAGGTAAAGTTAAAAAGAAATTACTTGATTTCTTAAAGTCGCTGGGTGGCGATTGTTTCTTTTATATGCCGGTTCAAAATGGAATGGGGCAGACAGGTATTCCTGACGTAATGGCGATCATTAAAGGTGTACCTTTTGCATTTGAGTGTAAGGCGACACCTAAACAGCACCCGACGGTGTTGCAAGCCTATGCACTTGACCGTATCCACAAAGCACGTGGTGTTGCGTGGGTGGTAGACTGTGAGAACGTTGAACTAGTTAAGAATGGCGTAGAGATGATAGCGGAAAGTATCATTAATAATGCATCAAGATATGACGACTATGTTGATCAGTTGGTTGATACAAATAAAGAATCACGTTTATACCGTTGGCAAGATAAATTAGAAGTAATGGAGTTTGAAGATGGCACTTGTGGTAAAGGATAAGAAAGCAATTTTCCTGAAAGTGCGAGACCCTAAAAAATACACAGCCGTTTTAGACCAAGCGGGAATTAAGTATAAACAGGACGGCCACAAGTTGGCTGTCCGACATAATGTTGATACTTTTAAAATTCTTTCTAACTTAGGTGCAAGACTCGATAATTTCGAGCCAATGCGAAGTTATTATGAATACCCTAAACTTCACGGTATCTACGACCCGATGAAGCACCAAGAAGAAACAGCCGTATTTGTCTCGCAAAACCCTAAAGCGTTTGTGTTAAACACACAGCGAACAGGGAAAACGGCAAGCTGTCTATGGGCGGCAGACTATCTTCTTAAAGAAGGTGTAATTGATAAGGTTCTTATTTGTTGTACGGTGTCTAACTGTGCAACGTGGCACGACGAAGTTAACGCAATTTTCGCTAGTCGCTACTCTTTAGTAGCACGTGGCTCACGCGACGTACGTAAGTCTGTTCTTAGACAAAAGGCTGACTTCCATATTATTAATCACGACGGTATCAAAGTTGTGTCAGATATATGGGAAAACTACATTACGGATAAGACACTTCTAATCATTGACGAAGCTCGCTTGTTCAGTGACCCTAACTCAGATCGTTGGAAAGTGATGAACGAAATGGCGACACGTTGTAAATATGTCTGGGCGTTAACCGGCACTCCACTATCCGGTGGCCCAGTTGCAGCGTACGGGTTTATCAAATTAGTCGCACCTCACCGCGTACCTAAGACAGTGGGTGCGTGGCAAGCGATGACGATGGTTAAGCTTGCAGAGCGTAAATGGATCCCGAAACGTGGGTGGGAAGACACGGTGTTTAATGCACTCCAACCTGCGATTCGATTTAATGCTGACGACGTGTTAGACTTGCCGCCTTTACAGATGATGTATAACGAAGCGGAACTGACGGCTGACCAACAGAAGGCTTACACCAAGCTCAAAAACGAAGGTGCTATACCACTACGTGAGGGTAAAATAACTGCGGCAAACGCAGGAGTATTGGTCTTTAAACTTCTCCAAACGGCAGCGGGTGTGGTCAAACTTGACCAGAACGGTGACGACGATACAGCGGTACTTAAACTTCCACCAAAAGGAAGACTAAAAGTATTAGACGAAATCATAGACGGTACGGACAACAAGGTAATTGTGTTCGCTAGTTACAAGGCAGTGGTAGACCTACTACAAGAACATTGCAGTAAGAAGTATGGTTCAGTGTGGATCGACGGGCGAGTGACCGGTAAGAGACGCGACGAAGCCGTTAAGAAGTTCCAAACAGACCATAACGTTAAAGTGCTAGTGGCTCACCCTAAGACTACGTCACATGGGTTAGAGTTCGCTGTGGCAGACACGATTGTGTGGTTCACACCACATCATAGCCTTGAACTGTACGACCAAGCGAATAAGCGTATCCAATCTAAGTTACAAAAGAACAATATGGGCATCTATCATATTTATGCGACACCGCTGGAGAAAGCAATCTACACTAAACTCGCCAACGGTAGTGAAGCGCAACAAAGTTTCTTAGAACTCTACAAACAAGAAATTCAAAATTAATTGAAAAATGTTGTTGACAGTAGAGTAAAAGCAGTATAAAATTCGTATCAACTTAAACAACAAGAGAGGTGAATGATGGCAGGTAAAGGCAAATTTATCTACATTTACGAAGAAGACGGTGACAAACGTATTGTTGTTAAAGACAGTGCGTTCCAAACACCGGAAGACGCGAAGTATTTTCCACTTAGTCAGTTCAGCACTGACGACTTACTTAAAGTGAAAGCTCAAATCGCAACGGACTTAGAGAACCGTATGGACTTGGACGAAGTAACCGAGAGTAACTTGGAAAAACTTAGAGCGCAAATTCGTGGAGCGAAAGCAGAAACGATTGCACAACTCTATCGCCAAACAATTGACCGCTTAGAAGTAGTTGCAGCGGACGAAAAACGAGCGAAGACACGCCAAGCTATCCTAGAAGACGAGCTTAAATATCGTATGCAGGAAGACAACGTATCAGAACTCAAATTCGCCGGACTACTTTCCGTAGCGTATAAACCAGAAACGGTTTATTCAGTTGGTGAAGAGGGTTGGACTCCAGTGTATAGCGAGATTTTCGCAGAGACATTGGCAGGACAATTAGCTGACGGTGATACAGTTCACGAGTTGGCGAAAGAAAACAATCTTTCTAACGACGAAGTGCAAGCGGTACTTAAAGGCTTAGAAGAAAAAGCACGTGCTGGTCTAAACAACACTGAAGCGTTTGCAATTTTACAAAAACGCTTGACCAGTACAACATTAAACGAATTAGTGAAACAAGGCTTAGAGTTACCGAAAGGTATCGAACAAGCTACGGTTCGCAAAGTAAAAGCAAGAAAACTTAAATAAGACGGAGTGACTTATGTCAGAATTAATGGTTTTAGATATGGGTGAATTAGCCCTTCCTTATGACGAAACATTAGTAGCGGAGTTAACGAAAGACATCGCACAAGGTTTCGGTGGTAATTTCAAACGTGCTGCACGTTTATCAATGGGTAACAGTGGGGATTGGGAACTTATTGATAGCGAAGGTGAAGTACACGATATGGGTCGCGAAGTTGATCTTGTAATCGTAGACCAACGTACCTATAACTCTCGTATCCACTATGCGAAAACTTTTGACGAGCAAAAAGCTTCTGGTGAGTTTGAAGCTCCAGACTGCTACTCAACTGACGGTCAGCACCCTGATACTTCCGTGGAAAACCCACTTTGCGATAGTTGTAAAGAATGTCCGTACAACAAAATCAGTAAAAACTGGGTTGACGGTAATATTATGTGTAGCGTATATCGCCGTATCATTGGTGTATTAGTTAATGAAGACGGTTCATTCTCTGACCCATTCGTACTTGAAATCAAATACAAATCTCTCTCTGACGACGGAGTAGTAAACGGTCGCTATGGTAGCTACGGTTGGTATATGCGTTCATTGACTAACCAACGTCACCCACGTACAGGCGCACCTATGCCAGTGCCAACTCAGTTTATCGTAACTCACTGTATGCCTAAACCAAAAATGGAAACAGCGACAATCAAGTTCGGTATCGCTGCAAACAAAGCAGGTGGCTACTGGACGTTAACCGCAGAACAACGTGACGAAATTTTACGTCTTAAAGACAGCGACGAAGTCAAAGAAATGTTAGAGCCGTTCAATGCAGCGTTCAACAACCCTTCTTCAGCAGGTCGCATTGAGGTTAAAAACGTAGAACCTGAAGCACCTAAAGCGGAAGAACAAGACGTACAACCAGTGAAGAAAGCTCCACCAGCTAAGAAAGAAGCACCTGCGAAGAAAGCAGCACCAGCACCTAAGAAGAAAGTTAAACTTGTAGTATTAGGTATGGAACACCCAGACGTAGTAAACTCTGACGAGTATGACTACGAAGAACTTAAAGCGTGGGCGGCAGAAGCAACGCCTGAAGAAGTTAAAGAGTTCTTAGCAGACGCGTTCCCACAAGCGTTAGAGCCTGTGGAAGTTCCAGACGAACAAGTCGAAGAAGAACCTAAAGCAAGACCTGCTCCGAAGCGCAAAGCTCCGGTTAAAAAAGAAGAAGCGAAAGTTGAAAATGTAGTTGACACTTCTGGCGAAGTAGTTAGCGAAGCAGAAGCAACTGAAGCACAAAACTTAGCAAACGGATTAGACGATTTTGATGACTAGACAAATCTAATCTACTTACTATACAATACTACACGGTGGTTTCAGAGCCACCGTGTTTTTCAGAATCGAGGTGAATAAAATGACAATTCAAACTAATTTTCTATTTAGTATTCATAGTGTTGCATCTATTTGCAACTGCTTACCGGCTTTTCCATTCACCTCAAGCAGAGTAAGATCTGACATTTGTTTATAGGTGCAACATTATGAATACTCTCGAACATCTTTCTAAAATTCTACCGAGTAATGGCTTAAAAGTAATGGCAACTATGGTGCAACGCACCGACGCAGAAGGTAACCCTATCTTCAAAAACGATGGTAAACCGTCTATTACAACAAGGCATAAAACATTCGGCTCAATCGAACAGCTTGCCAAAACAATTCAACTCAATGCTCGCAGTGGTAGACCTATCTATATGGCTATGGGTGGGTTCGATAGAGAGCGCAGTTTCATTGATAAAGAATACGAAGGTAAACAATACAAAGGTTTCTCTCGCAGTGCTGACTTTACTACGCACTTCAGATCGTTCTGGTTAGACTTGGACGTAGGCGAAGATAAAGCAATTAATGGTGACGGCTACGCCACACAGAAAATTGCGATCGAGAAACTCTGGCAGTTCGTCAATGACTTAGGTCTACCTGACCCTATGGTTGTTAACAGTGGACGTGGTGTTCACGCGTACTGGCCTTTGAACGCAGACTTAGACGCTGCAAGCTGGTGGAAGTTAGCTAAAGTATTCGACGCAATTATTAAACATTATGGACTTCTCGCAGACCCTGCGTGCACCGCAGATAAAGCACGTATTCTACGTCCGATTGGTACAATCAACCACAAGAACGGACACAAGGTAGAGCTTATTAGCGACGCAGATAGTATCTCTTATCTCGACTTCGCCAACGCTTTAAAACCTTACTATACGGCACACAAAGAAGAAATCGAAGCAGTGAAAGTTAAGACTGTTGAGTATGTGAAGAAAGACCGTAGTGAGTTTAAGGACGATAAACCTAAACACGTTAAGTATTTCTTAAAACGTTGCCAAGTAGGGCAATATGTTTTAAACGGAGAAGAAGCAGTCTCAGAACCTGTATGGCGTGGTGTACTCGGTGTGATGAGATACTGCGAGAACGCAGAAAAACATATCGAGACTTTACGTAAGAAATGTAAAGACCGTTTCCCAGAAACCACTCGTTTCGACGAAGACCGTACCGCTGAGAAACTACAACGTTTTGAAAGTATGGATATTGGGCCAACTACTTGTGGCTACTTCAATCGCGAGTGCGGGGAATTATGCGACGGGTGTCCTTATCTTTACGACGAAACAGTTAAGACACCTTTAAGATTAGCGGAGCATTATGAAGAAATCGAAATACCGCAGTACAACTTGGAGATCGGAGCGTTGGAATACCCAGCAAGCTCTACGACAACAGAAGAAAGAAGCGAAAGTACAACTTCTGGAACAGACGCTGGAGTTGACACAGTCGCAGAACAAAGCGATAACGGCAGCGGTGGTAGCGGCGATGATCCAACTAGCCCAGCAACAACACCACAGCCACCATTCCCATACAGACGAACCGCAAAAGGATTAGTTGTAACAGAGAATGACGTAGAAAAAGTTTTCTTCAAAGGTGACTTGTTCCCTATTATGACCAAGTTCGTGGAAGTAATCGACGGTGAACAAAACATAATGGTGAAATATCAGCTTCGCGTTGGATTGAATGGTAAGTACCAAGAAGTGTCTCTCCCTATGAAAGACTGGTACGCAACGGATAGATTGAAGCAACGTCTAGGTTCAGCCGGAGTTTCGATCTCTGAAAAGAATATGGCTACGTTAATTATGTATTTGCGAGCTTATCAAAATGAGGTGCAAGAAATGATGGACGAAGTTAGACAGCTACAACACTTCGGCTGGGACGGTAATAAACCACAGTTCTTATTAGGTAGCAGACTGTATCGCCCAGACGGTGTAGTGACGGTGCAACCACACGCAAACATTAAGAATTACTGCGGTTACTTTGACCAAGCAGGCACGCTCGAAGGGTGGAAAGAATTAATGCGTCGTTTAGGTGCGATTAACGCTGTGGAGCAACAGATCTGTTTATTAAGTAGTTTAGGATCTTCACTTATGCGGTTCACTAACTACAACGGTATCTGGTTACACCTAATGACTAAACCTGGTTATGGTAAAACAACCACACAGGAAATGATGAACGGTGTATGGGGTAACCCTAGCGACTTGTTACTTAACGCGAAAGACACAGTTAATGCAATCGAAGAACGTTTCGGTCGCTGGACTAATGTTGCTGTGACGATCGACGAGTTATCTAACCTTGACCCACGTGCAACATCTGACTTATTGCTAGGTGTAACACAAGGTCGTACCAAACGTCGCTTAGACTCCAATATGCGTGAGCGTGTTGACAATCTGTCGTGGCAGTTGATGGTACTATCAAGTGGTAACTTCTCTTTAATTGACCGTATTAACACGGCGAAGGAAGACGTTGCAGCGGAAATATCCCGTACGTTGGAGTTTAAATTACCTAAACCAACCTTGTCAGTTCACGAAGGTGAACTTTTAATTAAGAAACCCATTCGCGAGAACTACGGTGTGGCAGGTGCAGAGTGGATGCGTAACTTAGTGCGTATACCACAAACTCAAATTCAAGAGATGATTGACCGTACGACAGAGACTTTCAGTACCACACTGGAAGCTACGTCAGAAGAACGTTTCTGGATCACAGGTTGTGCGGTGATTTACGTCGCAGGTGTACTCGCTAACAAAATGGGATTAGTTGCGTGGGATATGAAAGCAGTGTTTGACAAGTTATGCGAAATTGTGAAATCAAATCGCAGTAACAAAGACACTTACGAATTTAGCCCTACCGATATTCTGGCAGGCTTCTTGGCTGACAACACCCGTAACACTGTGGTAACGGACAAAGGTACAATAGAAGGGTCAATTATGATCCGCTTATTCCCACAAGGTACATTAAACGTGCGATATGAACAGGATACTGGCAACGTATATATACGTACTGGCGCACTGAAAGAGTACCTGTCCAAACGTGGTGTAGGTATCAACTCCGTGAAGGATGCATTGAACCAACGTGGTCTATTACTCGAATCCAGTGCGAGACGAGTGCTATCGCAGGGCTTACCACAAAATTCTGGTAGATCATACTGTTGGGTGATTAAAGCTGACGACCTAGTTAAATCAACCCTCGACCAAATTGTAGAGGATAACAATGAGTAAGGACTGGTCTAAATTTAAAAAGAAACCGGAAAGTGCCGAGGAAACGTCGGCATTTCCCACAATGAACTTACGTGTCGTAGTTAGTAGTAGCTCACAAGTAATCGAACAGATGTACGAGCATAGAACAGCGAAGGGCGTAATTGTAGAAACAGAATGGGTAGCGATACCAGTAGTATATTCACAGGGGTGAGTGATGACACAAATTGTTTATGACGGTCGCCATTTATTAGCAGACCGTAAATGTACCTACGGGTACTACACACCAATCGACGCGCAGAAAGTATTTAAACTAAGCGTAGGCGACATTACAAGATACTTCGCATTTAGTGGTTCATTTAAAGAATGTGCGCTAGGCGAAGAAGTGGTAAGAAGTAACTTTGATCCAGAAGTGCGAGCGAAAGTGCGGTCGATTTTAGGGGAAGAAGTGCTGGAACATTTCTTAGGTATCGTGGTTGACGTTGCACCTAACCACAGACGTGTTTGCCTTATTAACTACGCCGGTGATTTATGCGAAATTAATCCTGATCAGTTTATCGCAATAGGTGCTATGTCTTCTGAACTATCCGCAGCGTGGAAGGTATGGTACGTAACTTCAGAAATCGACAACGCTAATCCAACCGCACAAGCGTATAATTTAGCTGACTTCGTTCGAGCGATCACAGAAGGCACAGCCTTTGATCAAACAGATAGAACATTTGATATTTATGATACAGAAACAGGAGAACTACGATGAGTTCTGAAGAAATGAAACAATGCTCGAAATGCGGTGAGTTTAAGCCACTAGACCAATTTGAACGTCGCCACGGGGGTAAACCTGGCGCACGTTGCAAAGCGTGTATGGCAGCGTATAAGCGAGAAATTTATCGCGGAAACAGAGTAGCCGTGCAGTTTAAATCGCGAGTGAAAACATTAGAAACGTTCTGTAAAAAGAATGGAATTAAAATTAGTATTGAGGTATTGAACGATGAAGTTGAGTGGACTAAAGGCCCTTCCAAACGGGAAGATAATTAATTTTAACGACCTTAAAGGTTACGACTTTACCATAGAAGAAATAGCAGACTTCCTTAGTCACGTTAAACGCTTCAATGGTTACGGTATGGACGTAGCGAGTCACAGTATCTGGGTAGCTAATGCATTGTATTATTTGACAGGCAACCCACATATCGCATTGTTAGGTTTAATGCACGACGCACAGGAAGCCTATATCGGCGATATTGCCACACCAGTTAAGGACGTGGCAGGGAATAATTGGGATCGTTTAGAGAACAACGTACAGCGCGCAATCCTGTGGCATTTAAATATCAAGCACGAACATAACTTAGGCGCAGAGAAGTTAGTTAAACTAATTGATCAAGTATCACTTAAACTAGAATATGAACAAATGGTAGAAGCTGGTGTCTATAAACCTGACACGAAGGGTATCTGGGAAGCAGCACTTGCGAATATAAATACAATCGAAGGCATTGAGCCACCGAAGGAAGACCCAAAAAGTGCGGTAGATTTTGTGTTCGCATACAACCATTACAAGGCCCTCTGCGACGAAGACATTACTTACACAAGTTGTAGCTACTTGTTCGATGGTAAAAAATATACGTGTGCAGTAAACACTGAACACTTAGAAACATTCTTCAATAAACTATAGGAGTAATTATGGATTTTAATAACGATGCGAACATAGGTTATGCTAGACCAGTAGTAGGATCAGTCGGTACGTCAGCCTTAGAAAAACAAGTGGGTGGCAACCACTACAAACAATTCCCTATTCAACCAGTGGAATTTATCAACGCAAATAACTTAAGTTATATGCAAGGTAACGTGGTCAAGTATGTTGTTCGTTATCCATTTAAGAACGGTATAGCAGATCTTGAAAAAGCGAAGCACTACATTGAAATGCTCATCGAGTTTGAACGTAACAAGCAATTAGACGGAAAATAGAAGAAACCCCAGGGGATAACCTTGGGGTTTTTGTTTTACTGGAGTTTTTTAGTAACCCAATCCTTTACAATTTTTCGTGTGATACTTGGTAGCATCTGCATTAACACTTCTAACACCATTGCTCCACTCGCCCCACCTACTACTGCGAGAAGCCCACTTAACCAAAGGCTAAACTGCGCACCGAAATGGAATGCCATAGATAGCCCTACAAAGATACCGATTGCTACGTCAATACTGCGATTACAAAAGGTCTTGTCTTTATCGAACTCCTGACTGGCCTTAAAAGAGCCTAGTGCTGCACCAACCACTACAACTAAAATATCTAGATGTTGCGAAATTTCATTCATCTATCCCCTCACACTTAAATATATAGAACACGGCCAGCAAATACCACACGCTTAGTCCGGCGCAGACCACGATCTGCATATCAAGTGGGGGGAACTCCGTCACGTAACCATTCGCCAAAATAGCTTGAGTAACTGCACCAAGTGCCATCCCAAAAGCCTTAAATACTTGGTGCGGTCTACCCGTAGTAACTAACCCTAGTATACTAAACAACGCAGCGACGCCTAACCCAATAGACAACACAAAACTGTTTAGAATAATAGGTGCAGGTAATTCAATAGCCATTATGCTGTGACTTTGCAGTTGCAAAGCAAACACCCAGAATAGGCTCACCGTTAAGTTAATTACTTGCGCTGGGCGAGTGTCACGCCCGAAAAGTGCGGATAAAATTTTGCAGAACATCTTACGCTTCCTCTGTGTTGTACATACGCGGTGCATTGCGTATTGCGTCTAACACAGCGTTATGTGACGGGCTACCACTTAGATCATCTACCTCAACAGGTGTCAGACCTTCGCACTTAAAGCCCTCACGGATGGCGTAATAGATCACGTCGTTGTTTAATCTCGCGACTGGCTCTAGAGCTGCTTTTAGTATCTCACACGCGGATGAGTTACTCAATAACGCTTTGTTAAGGTCGGACAAGTCTGACTTTAACTTCTCTATTTCCTTATCACGTAGATTTAACTTAGAACGCTCTTCTGCCAAGGCCGAATTGAGTAGCTGGTTTTGTGACAATGCGCTGTTAAGTTTGGCGATAACGTCTGAACAATCTGCACTTGCGCTACCGATAGACTTAAAGCATTTCTTCCAACTAGATGTCTCAATGTCGAAGTAGGTTTTTTCTTCACCGGTGATTGGGTCAAAACCAATATACGGATCGTCTTTAGCGTCCATTTTGCCCCCTATGCGAAGAACCCGGAAAGGTTCAACACAATACGTTGGTTGTTTTCAATTTGAGTGAAGATAATATCGCGAGTACCTGCGTCCCACCAGAGAATACCACTACCTGCGTTAGTCGTGATACTACGTGTAGGTAAAGGCGCACCTTCCGGCATTCTAAATGCTACTACACGACCACGGTTTGAACGACAGATAAAGTCCAGCGACACCATACCAGCCCCAGCACCATTGATAGCGACTAGTTTACGGTATTTAGTTTTGGTATCTTGAACAATTTGAACTTGGCCAGGCGAAACAACCTCAAGCTCGTACTCTTTAACTTCACTCGCAACGTCTTTGACCATCTGCAAAAGTTTATCTCGCTTAATATCAACGACGTTGTTTTCCAAGGTGAACAACTCCGAGAAGTCATTGCTTGTAACCAGTTTTACTGTTTTAGCCATTTCTGCTCCTCATTGTAAAAGAAGCGCCACCTAAGTGGCGCACGTTTATTATAAGCTGCTAGAACCGTTAGATTCAAACGCGTAACCTAAGTCTTCGCCGCCCAATGATTGGAATTTTACTTCAGCACCACGTTTAGCTGCTTGTTGTACACTGGCAGGTGGTACGTAGATACCACCATTGTCGATAGTAGCCAAGTTGTCGCTGTTGTTTGACATTGCGATTAAGTCAGAAAGGGTAGTTTCAACAACGGTTTGGTTACCGCCTTCTGCGTCAGCTACGGTGATTTTTAATTTACCGGTAACTTTATCCGCAGTAATCGCAGTAACACGTAAGTCTACGTTGTTTGTAGGGATTTTAGCTGCAAGTTGGTTACCCTTAAACTCAAGAGTACCTTCGTCGATCTCAACAAGTAATTTACCTGCTTCAACTTTCAGACCTTTACCAATGTCATTTTCTGTTACAACTTTAATTGTTTTAGCCATGTTATTTCTCCTATAGATATAGCTAAGTTTAGAAACAGCCCACTTTCGCAGGCCAAGATTATTCGCCTAATTTGGCGACTGAATATTACCCAAAGAACCCAACGAGATCAACAATATATCGTGTATTTGCTTTAAGCCCGTTCGCTACAATGTTTCTAGTCTTCGCACCTATCCAGATAGTACCACCGTCTGCAAAGGCGAACTCGATAAGTTCGAGTGGGGTAGTTACATTTGTAGGTAACTGGAATACCGTACGACTAGGGCCAGAATCAACTAACATTTTAAAATCAAGGTGAATCTTACCTATACCACTGCTATGCAATGTAAGTTGTCTACGTTCTTGGCGATCGTAGTCAGCAGGGTTGTTAGTCGTTGCGATATTTTTAGCTACAGCAAAATCAACTTTATGTTGTTTAATCGCAGTTGACAGGTGGACTTTGCCACCTTCTACTTTGAAGTCGTCACTTAAGTCCGAGGGGGTAATTAGTTTTACTGTCTTCATAAAGCACCTATATGTCCTAAATTACTGAGACGAAACCAACTACGACGCACTAGAACCGTGTGGGTTACCAAGTGCATAAGGGCCGTTATAACCTGCCACGTAAGCGTTATGTTCATCGGAGTACACAGTACCATATCCAACGCGTTTGTTATTGTCGCGGTCGTTATACTGTGAGTATTTCGCAGAAGGGATCTTAACAACACCACCTTCCGGGATTTCGATTTCGTCAACAACCTTACCATATACATTTTGCGCCAAGCGAGTATACCCGTCGGCTTCGTATTCGTTACGGTTGTTATTATTCCACGCCCAAGCATAAACATAGATCTTCGCACCTGGTGCACCGTGATACTCAGTGTCGTCTAGCCCGTTGAATTGCGGAGTAGAAACAAGCTGTTGCATAGGGCGAATACCATGGCGCACAGCGTCAAATGTAATACTTGTACCTTTTAATAAGAATTGTGTTTGTTCTTGGAAACGTTCATATCCAACAGGAACTTCTGGCAGAAAAGGCGCTGTACCGTCATTGATAGTTTTCTGATCTACTTCTTCAAACGCTTCGGTAAAAGCGCGATTACTATCTTCACCGTCTAACATGGTCAAGAACGCATTAACGAGGTCTGCTGCGTTAACCTCTGCGTCAACTAAGTGACCATTTAATACTAATTTAACTCGCATTGATTACTCCACGATTACTTGAATGTACGTAACTAAACCAGTTTAGCATTACTGTCTAACTCTGTCGTAATAATCAACGTACAATTTATGCTTGTCGCCACTTAACTGTGGCGACGGTTTTTTGTTTATAAAAAGAACTTAGTTGGGATATTGGTAGACGGAATACGAACTAATTTCGCTCCACCACCAAGATCTTCTATTACAACGTCTCGCATCAACTTAGCTACTTTCTCAGGATCTGTACTTGTATTCACAACAGCTTCAGACGTAAGTGGGAAATCCCACCCTTTATTCGCTAGGATAAAAGAGCGAAGCGACGATACGTCATTGTGGATGGAGTATAAGATAACTTTACCACGAGACGTGTAGAAATGACCAACATCCCATAAGTTGTTTATCTTGCTTAACACACCAGCACCAGGTGTAGGAGTACCACGATCTTCTAATCTGCCGATGTCAAAGACGAAAGAACCTTGAATCGCAATTCGTTCTTTAGAAACCACGCTCACATCCGATTTTCCGGTAGGAACTGGCAGTGCAACGTTTATGTCATTGACCAAGTTTACACCCATAAATGTTATGTCACCAGCTACATATAAACGGCGCAGAGAGTATTTGTAGTAGCTGTTGTTAATACCTTCAAAAACGTCAACACCTCTAAACACTAAATTAGCACCGTATCCTGCTTTGTTATGCTCACGTCTTGCTTCTTTAATATCAATAGCCGTTTTACTGTATTCGTCAAGCTTACTACCATATGAGTATACCGAAACAGATCCAGCTTTTCCCACAACGGCCGTGTCAACAACGTGGTCTTGCGATTCTTTTAGGAAAATAGTGTGGCTCTTACCTACCTCTGTTAGTCCGATTGCGTAAGCGAAAGTACGTAGAGGGGTTGCCCGTGTACCAGCACCTTTTACTTCCAACGGGTTTTGGTCTACGCCATTAACCGCGTCAACGTGGAGGTATTCCAATTCAGGTTTAGCTTTAGTACCGTAGTACAAACCGTCTTCACGTAGTGAAAGTAAGTTACCCTCTACACCAGATAACTTAACTTCGTATTTGTTTGTTTTCTTGTCAAAATGGATTGTCTTACCAATATTATCAGGGGTAATAACAAATACCGCCGAAGTATCTTCAGTTCCATTTCCTTTTGTATTTTTACTCATTTAATACCACCTATGGTTTAATTAAGCCGATTTGTGTATTACCACTCGCATCTTTTAACGGAACGAAGCCAGCTAACAATTCTTCTAACGCAGCAACACGTCCAGTTAAATCTAGAACTTGTTTTTGTAACGCAATAAGTTCCGTCAAATTAACAGACACGTTTGTTTCACGTCTCCAAGCTGACCATTCTGTCGGGGCTTTCAACGAGCCATCTTGATTCATACCGCCATCGTTCACACGATGCCACACAGCACGGTCATCACCTACTAAGTATTGATCTACTTGTGCAGGTGACGCGACTTGCCAACCGTTAAAGTCATAGTCTTCGCCGTCTTTTAGTTGATCAACACGAGAAGTGGGTTGTTGACTTGCTTCTTCTGATTTAATATCAGAAGGTACACCTTTTACATACACACCCCGAGCTTTGTTTACATAACCGAAGAACGATGAGTAGCCTAACGACGGCTTACCAGCGTCTAAATCTGAAATTTCACCAATATCAGACGGTTTTAGTGATACTACGCCAGTCGCCGGGTTTACGACGAAGTCTTTATCGCTAAACTCAACAGCTAACGGATCTGCTTTCGTACCCTTACCTGTAATTGGTTTTTTAGCGAAGATTTCACCAAGTTGCAATGAACCATCTTCACCTACTTTAAGCCCGTCACCAGCTTTAACGCCGACGCCGTTTTCAGTCGCTTCCAGACCGCCGTTTGATTTAACTTTAACCTCTAGCCCATCACTTGTCAACGCTAAGCCCTTGCCGTCTTTGACTTTAACGCCTACACCATCGCTAGTCAATTCAAGACCACCGTTTGATTTAGCTTTAACACCAAATTTACCAGCTTCGTTAGCACCTTTAACAATGGTTTTGTCGAAGTCAGATTCTTTTAGTAAGTCTTCAAAGTCTCTACACATCACTACTTTGCTTTTCGCTGGTAGGTCTTCACCTTCGCAGGTTTTTAACCCACTTTGGATTTTACCTGTATCAATCGCCTTTTGGATGATGTTCTCCACTTGGTCTTTCGTTACAGGTGTGAATGTATTACAACCGCCACAAGCCATATTTTACCCCTTTTGTTTGATCGAACGTGCGATAAGACCAACAACGCCCAGCGCAGTTACGAAGTATGGTTTCCAGTTTTCCGGAAGGAAATCTGCAACCGCCTGTACATTTGCGTCAAGAACAGGAGCAACCGTCACTGCACCTAACACCCACGTACTCCAAGACTTAGCTAAGTCTTTCAATTTAAAAAATTGCATTTTAACCTCTAATCATAGTAAGGCACTTTTTTGCCATTAACTAACATAAACCCAACGGGTTCACCTAAAAGCGAGTTTAACCCGCCAGTAATCGTCGTAGGTAATTGCTCAACGTCAAGGCTGACAGGAGCAGTAGTTTGAGTACCGTAAGTACCGTCAACACCGTTCTCGCAACAATCTGTATCGCATACCATAGCTTTGATTAATTCATCGCTAGGAACAAAGCTAACACACGCTCCTTTGGGGAAACGGCGAGCAACAGTACCGCTTAGACCGCGCTCGATAGCAAGTTCACCTTGATGATTAATTAGCTTGACAACTTCGTACCCAACAGTGTCTTGGATCAACAACGTCGTCCATTCTTTCTGTGCTAGGCGATTTAACGCTTCGCGCGGGTCTTTTAGTGGAATACTTGTGTCGTCTGCTTCTAAAATTGCCGTAAGGCTCGTAGAGAAGCCAGGCATTGTTTTAGCAACCATATTTACCCTCACAGCAATTATTTCGGTTATCGGCTACGACTCCGGAGACTTTGACGCTCTCACGTTTGTCGATCTGGAACTTATATACCTCGCAGCCACAGGCGATAACTTTTGCAACATATCGTCCGCAGTCTAACTTGGTGAACTCTTTGTCTAGCAAAAAGCATAGTTTTCCATCGTCATCGTAGTTGAACATATCATACACTAAAGTTAGTGGTTGTTCACGTTTTATTTCAATGGTTTCAAGTCCACCACAAGGTGTATAGCAGTATACTCTCTGTGGCGGTTCTTCGCATTGTAGCGGTAGAATGTGCAACTCTACCTCTTTGCAACAGTCTGCGAACTCGTTACGTCTAATCCGCAGACAAATTTGCTTCGTAAAATTATTCGCTCTTAGTATCATTAGCGATCCTCTAATTCGTGCATCTCTTTGAGATAGCGTCTGTTGCTTTCATAGTATTTCTCATTCTTTTTGTCCGCACTTAGCGAAGAACTTGAAATTCGTTTTTGACGTTTATGGTAGTCAAGGACTACCTTGATCTTAGCTTCGTCTTCTTTCTTGAACGTACCGTCTGCGATTTTGCGTTTTAGCCAAGACTGAGTGTTCGCACTTTCCGCACCAAACTTAAGTTCCTTCTGTTCTGCCGCTACTAAGATCTCGTCGTTGATACTCCTATAGTTGGCCAGGTTGTTATTTACCTGTACGAAGGTACGTTGGCTTGGTGTTTGCTGCGCTTTATGAACAGTCTTCCAACCAGTTAAGGCACGGGCAATTTTCTCTGTACGAGTGATTACTGGGTTTTCTGTTTCTTTACCCTGAAGCGGTTTATCAATTGCGTCAATAAGATCTACAACACCTGGCACGAAGCTTGCGAATGTATATCTCGCTTGTTCTGGGGTTAAGTTTAACCCTGCTTTGTCGTAGCCCTGTGCAACTAACGTCCAGAAGTCAGCCGTGGTTTTCTTACCTGCCGCCCATTTCTCTTTAAGATTGTCTGTACCTTGACGAGAAAGTTTGTTACCGAAGTCGTCTTTGTCCTGCATTACGTGGTGGACTGTTTTCAAATACGATGGCGTAATTGGCGCAGTTAATAACTCTAATAAGTTAGCATCACCTGGTGGTGTTGGTGCGACGTTCACGTTTTCTGAGATCGCGTGACCTACGTGATACATTGCTGCTTTAGGTTGCCAGTTACCCACCGCTGCTTGGTACAAGGCTGTACCTGCTGCCGCTGCGATCATATCTGAACCGTATGCGATAGGGAGACGGACTGTACCCCAACAACCGATCTTGAATGGAGTAGAACGCATAAGCTCACCAGGGCTGTAATCACGGAGTGATTCTTTATCGCCTTCGTCTTCGCAAGGGAACATTTCCATCGCCATAGCAGCAACGCCCATCCAAGCTACTCTAAATAGTGCTTGGCGGAAGAAGTTTACCCAACCTGCTTTGGTATTTAAACCGCGAGTAGTTGAGCGCGCACCTTGTACGGTTGCGTTAGCGAATGGTACTACGCTTCGTAATATACTTGATAAAGCTGACGCACCTTTGTCGTTGAAGTTCATAAACCACAAGTTCGCTTCAATCGCTTTTGATTCGCTTAAGCCCATATCTTGCAACGTGTCAACGGTAGCTAGGGTAGATACCATTTCCATTGCGGTAGTGAATGTCAACATTCTTGTTTGCGCTTGTGCGAGTTTACGCGAGAACGCACCGGATAACCCTTCTTTTTCATACGCACGTTGTAGTTCTTCTTGGCTGAATTGGAACGAGTCAGCACGTGAAGATAACCCACCGCTTTTCGCAATATCTTTCAAGCGAGCATAAGACGCTTGTGCGTTTGGATCTTTCAACAAGAAGTTTCTGAACGCGGACGAAGTAGGAGCTTTATCGCCTTCTTCAAGGGCCATTGCTACCGCAGCACGTAGATAACCACGTTTCATAATACCGCTAAATACGTTCGCATAACTACGTTTGAATAAGTCTGCTGCGAATTGTAAACGTAAGCCATCACTCTGGTCTTTTAAGTCACTGAAGAAGTAACCCACTTTGTCGTTCAAGGCGAACGCTTTGATTTGAGCGCGTTTTTCCCCGAATCCACGCCACGCATTGTATACAGAGAACGCTGGCATCATCGTGATCATAATTGACTGAACACTACGCATAGCACGAGCTAAGTCAAGCAACGCGTTATTAGGCGTTACCACGTTATCCATAAACAAGGCTTCGTTTGCACGGTCGTTATCTAGCGATACTTTTACAAACTGTTTGTCGCCGTTTTTATTGGTACGAGTGATTAAGTAACCTTTCGCTTCACCGAAGTTAGGATCAGTAGTCGTTACCACGCGAATCTTGAATTTCTTATTCATACCGCCGTCGTAGATCGCTTTACCTACTTCACTCTGACCAACACGTTTAGCTGATAATGCAGCGAGTGTGTTCAAGTTATTAAGTGTACCAGAGCCAGTCCAAGCACGACCCATTTGTTGACCTTGCCATTCCGCCGCCATAGCGTCGTTAATACGTTCTTCGATCTTACGGCTTTCATCAATGTAGAAGGTATCACCCACCATATTTGACTTAGTTTTAATCTCTGACGCTTTACCCATAGTTGGTGTAAAGAATGGGTTTTCATTAATTTGACCCGTAATGTCAGAACCAAGATTGTCATATTGGTATTTGTAAAACTCTTTCGCTGTATTCACGTAAGTGCCTACTAACGGAGCTAATAACCCATCTACTTTTAGTTTGTCGTAGCGAAGTTCATAGTTCTTGTTAGTATTGGCGAAGCCTTTGTCTTTAGTGAACCCAATGTCTTTAATGTAATCCAGCCAAGGTTTACCGTCGTAGGTTACGTCTAACTTACCTTGCTCAACCGCTTTTGTGATTGCGTTGTATGCGTCAGCGTTAGTCATACCATTATGGCCACGCCAGTTCTTACGTTGTTTTAATGCGTCATCGCGGGAAAGACCTTCTTCGTTAAGAAGTACGTTTTTGTTCTTATCAAACGTTGCTAAGATTTCTTCATACTCTTTAACTTTTGCATACATTTGGTTAAGTTTCTTCATCTGATACGGAGTATAGATGTTAGCCTGTTGGTTCACAGGATCGTAACCGTATGCTGCGAGTTCTTCACGTAAGCCGTTTTTATGTTTCACGTTACCATGTTGGTCGGTATAGTCGAAACCGTCTAGCATACGTTGGTATTTCTCACGGATCGCTTCGTTAGAAGAAAGTGCGCTGGTTGACTTAGTAATCGCAGACAACGCAGTGGTTACCACCATTACGTCAGTATCAATCGCTTGACGGTTCTTACGAGTGTATAAGTCAGGTCTGCTTTTCGCTGCTTCACGCATTGCGTCGCTGAAGGCAAATACTTTCTTCTGGAACTGTTTTTGTTGATGCGCTACGGCATTAACAGTCGTTTTGATTTTGTGTGCAAGCTCTGTGCTGTAACCACCAATGAATTTGATAGCAGAGTATTGAGAGTCTGCGAGTGCTTCAAATAAACGTTCACGCGGTGAAAGGTCGCCTTTCACTTTTTGTTTTTGCGTTACGGTAGTATCAATCGAGTTAGGGTTGAAACCAGCAGGATCCGCAATCTTACTTGCGTGTTTGTTGCCGGATAATTTATCCGCTACTTTTTCCAAGTGCGGGTTCAACGCGTTAGTGATTGTATCAATCGCAGATCTTAACGAGTAGTCAACGTCTAAATTAACGCCTTCTTCTACATTGTGTGCGATTTCATTCAATCGTGCAGTGACTGCGACTGACTCAGGTGCAGCATGTTTAGCAATGGCTTCGTCTAACCCAGCGAATAAATCTTTCACTTGTTGGTTAGTCATCACTGGCTTGCCTAGCACTTTACGTACTACGTTGCGAATACGAGTGAATAGGTTGTCCGTTGCTTTCTCCGTTTGGCTACGTAAACCTTCTGGGATAGTTACACCGTAACGGTCTTCCAACGCTTTCACATTGTCAGTTTTCAATGCTGCATTTAATTCCGCTAGAGCTTCTTCAACCGCCATATTTTCATTTACAGACACTGCTTCGCCACGGCTCGCACGTTCAAGCTGGATTTTCTCAGCAAGTTTTGCGATTGTGTCATTTGCTGCTGCGGTCTGTAAGATAGCTCGTAAGTCTGTGCCGTACTTAGTATCTAAGCCTAAGTGAGTCATTTCGTGCCACGCAACGAAACCTACACGATCTTCTGCACTTAACCCATTTTGAGCGTGAATACCGTCTGCGACAATATACACGTGTCCGGTAGCGTCATCATAGAAACCTTCGATACCGTTTTTAAAGATATAATGCGAAGCCTGCGTAGAGTTAAAGTCCGCGCGAGAAATAACGGTTACATTCTTCGCGTGTTGACCAAGCACTCGATCTAACGTACGTTTAACTTTTTCTTTCGTTAAGCTAGTGTCTAACTTAGAGAAGTCAGCCGTACTGAACTTAACTTTAGATATACCGAATTTACCTTGTGTAGTAGGCGTTGTTTTGGTGGATTCTGTCTTAGTTGCTGTACTAGACTTCGCTACTTTTTGCGTAGCGTTGCCAGTTTTCGGCGCGTCTTTATTATCTAAGATATACACCATCGCTCCGTCTAGACTATCAACCGCGGAATTATAGAATGCCGTAGGTACGTTAATACAACCAGCAGACATATAGTTGTCACTCGCTGTTGCAGAGTTAATCGCTTTAACTCGTTCAGGTTTGTTCCACAAGCGGTGCATTGCGATAACGCCACCATCAGCTTTAGTAATATCTTTTCCAGTGGCTGTATCGGTCAATGTTAACACGTCAGAGCCAAAGATTTTTTTATCCGCAGCTTTAGTTGTCAATGCTTTCTGAAGTTTGAAACGACCACTTGGTGTAGAGTTAGCGACGTTGTCATTAGCCTTGTTACGACCGAAGATCGCATTTTGTGTATCTAATACTTTTCCGTTGCTGTCTACGACGTGGATCTTACCCTCGTTTTTGTCTGCAACCACGAACACTTTACCGTTGTTATCGTGTGTTGCTTTAACCCAGTTGATCGTATTACTTGCTTCCTGTGAAACACCTGCTATTTGTAGGCCACTTTCGTAAGTAGAGAAACCTGTTTGTGCGTGAGCGTCCTGCGGAATAGTCATCGCACTTACTCCAACAACTGCAACAACCGCAGATAATAAAGCATTAAGACGTTTCAAGAAACGGCCTAATAGAGACTTAACGTCAATACCTTGTCGTGCTTCTGCGTCGATTGCAAGCGATACTAAGTCACCGTCTGTTACTTTAGAAGTATCAGTAATCGGTTTACCGTCTGCGTCTTTAAGGTGCGGCAGGGCTTCTGTTAGTACACGCTCACGTTTACCTTCAAGATATTTAACATTGAACGCATCGTCCACCGCTTTCTCGTGAAACGCAGTAATGTCTTCAACCAAGTCTGGGTTAGCGAGAAGCTCAGTCACTTTATCTTCAATCGCAGTTGATTTCTTAATGTCATCGTAGACAATCTCTTGGTCTTTATAAACTGGGTTGTCATTGAAGTCAAAACCAACTAAGTCAACTCGGCTACCTGCGAACGCTTGGTGTTTAGGGTTACGAGCGTTAGGACGTAAGTAACCGCGTTTCGCTGCTTCAAACGACGCTGTTGACGCAGTAGGTGAGTTTTTAAAGAACGCTTTACGTATTTCTTCTTGCGTTTTTTCGTCCGCACCTTTCAATAATCCGTACGCTTTACGTTGGTTAGTGCGAAGGTCATTGCCTTTGAACTCCTTAGTAAAACGTGATTCAGGTTCTATACGATCTTTCTCACTCGCAACTGCTTCCTCAATCGCACGGCGTTTGGCGTTTTCTTTCTCTACCTTACTATCTGAAACCGAAGGTTTTTGTTCAGTATTACCGGCCTTAGTAGCAACTGTTTCGCGTGAAGTATTAAGATCAGACGCGCTAACCTTTGTTGTTTTGTTAGGTATAGAAGATTGTTCTGCGGACTGTTCAGTAGCCACAGTATCTCGTTTACTTGGCGAGATTCTACCATTTGTTAACTCCTCAACCTTGTTGTTAAAGTTTTCGCGTTTTTGCTCTGCACTTCGTAAAATACGCTCAGTAAGCTCAATGTCCTGCTCGTTAGATAGTTTATCTAATAGCCTATTGTATGCTTCGTTAACATTATAAACGCGGCGCAGTTTGTGTTGAGAAATTTTCTCGTGGATCGCAAATACGTCATCAACAGTAGGACTACCTTTGATCGCTTTAATATCAGCTACAACAGAGTCAGCAATTTGCTCACGCTCAGATTTAGTATTGTTGATTTGCTCCGCCGTCTTTTTCGTAGGTGCGGCTAGTGTTTCTCCCACGCTATCGCTTTGCGCGCGTTGGTGTGCTCCGCTGTCTGTGCTTCCAGAGCCTGTCTCTTGCGAAGGTTGATTACCTTGTTGGCTTCCTTCTTGCCCCAGTTCTCCTTGTTCTCGTCGTCCACCGACTGTTTCTCCGGTGCGTCCGTCAAGCCCAGTTGGACTGCTTTCTGGCGTGTTATTGTTCGGTTGTTCAATAGGATTCTCAGTAATCCCCGCGTTGGACTCGCTATGTCCTGTGGTAGTGGTTTCGGTCGTAGTTGGCGAAACTGGTTCACTAACTTGACCACTGTGTTCCGTTGCGCTGGTGTCAGAGACAACAGCTCCTTGTTCGATAGGCTGCCCGTTAACATCTTGCGAGCCATCTCGATTATCAGTTCTACTTTCATTTACCGTGTCCTGTGTTGTTGCAAACTCACCAGTGCCAGTCTGCCATTCACGATAAGCCTTAGCAAACTCGTTACGGGTTACAGTCTGACCTTTCTCATTTTTAGTTTGTGTTGTGAACTCACTCTCAATGTCTGCTAAACGTTGAGACTGTTCAGGCGTTGGTTCACCGTTACCAATCGCACGTGTGATTGCGTCATATTCAGCCATTAACGACTCGCGAGTGTGTAGCGGGTCGAAGTCAGGTTCCTGTTGCTCACGTGCTTCTTCAAGTTGTACATTAATGTCATCAGTGGTTGGTTCTGCCTGTACTTCAGGTTCGGTTTGTTCTACTGGCGTTTCTTCAGCTTTAGCCTCAATTACTTGCTCTGCTGTTTCAGCAAGATTCTGTTCAGTCGCTTTCTCAATGGCTTCTTCTTTTTCACTCTGCGCTTTTTTATATTCACGGAGTTTATTTAAGCCTTTACCCGCGTGTTGGGCTAGACCTTCAATAGAAAATACACCTTGCACGAACGACTGTGCTAAACCGTCATTCCACTCTTTACCGTTACCCACGTTCTCTACAATTTGAGACGCAACTTCTTCCCAGCCTTCAGACGTACCTTTAACACCTAACGCTGCACCACCAGCAGCTAATCTACCTGCTAGTGATTTAACTGTCATACCGCCAATCGCGGATCCTAAGTGACCTACAACGCCACCAGTCGCTTGTTCTGCGAGTGTCATACCAACACCGACCTTAAAGCTCTTAGCAGCTTGCTCCGTAACTTTACCTTCACCAGCTAGTTTGTCTAAGAAATTCAGATATTCCGCCGCAGACAAGTCTGTTACGTTTGCGTCTTCACCGTGAATTTTCTTATATTCTTTATCCGCTAGATCTTGAATACCTTGAAGTTGTTGGTCAGTAATGTTACCACTGTTGATAATCGCAAGGCCAACCATAGGACTCGCCATCATCGCTGCTGTACCTGCGATAAGTGTAGGTACGTTTTGTGCAGAAGAACGGAACGCAGAACCAACAATATGTTTCCAACCGTCAACGGTGGCCATCGACTTAAGTACGTCTTCGTCAAATTTCTCTGCTGCTTCTTTCTCACCTGCGATACGGGAAGGTGCTTTGTTGTAGTAGTCAGCAGCTTGGATATTAGACATTTTCTTAACCGTACCGTCTGGCATAACTACTTCTTCACCTTCAGCGTCAGTACGAGAAATCACGTCTTTCGCACGGGCTTTAGATAAAGCGTCTACTAATTCTGTACCGAGCTTGCGTTCTTGTTCAGTCGCACCAAACAACGCTGTCGAACCCATACCAGATAGATCGATGTCTTGATCTCTTACCGCAGTACCAATCTTCTGAATGTAGTCAATACCACCAGCTTTCTCTACGCGAGCGAGTAAGTCAGGATTTTCTTTCGCGAGTAAGTCTTTATCCGAAGCGTTAATCACGTCAGCGTGACTGAGTGCTAAATTCTTAACTCCTTCAGCCGCAGCTTCTGTGCCTACAATACCACGTTTAAAACCTTCAACCGCTTGGTTAGTCCACGTATTTTCTAAATACGTAGAAGGAAGTTCAGATAATTCTTTAAGGTGTTCTTGGTGAGCTTTCTTCTCATCGCCTTCAGGTAAGCGGTCGATATATTTTTGATAACCTTTGAACCACTCTTGTTGAATTTCACGGCGAACGTTTGTATCTACCTTGTCAGCTTCCATACGTTTATTTAAGTCGCTGTAAGTGATATTGTTACCGTAGTCCGCAGATACGCCATATTCGCCTAGGTAAGATTTATAGTCTCTCTTAGTTTCTTGTTGTGGTAAACCAGCTAACGGGTCTTCTGTATTTTCCTGTGTTTCAGATACGACTTCGCCAGCAGGTTCTGCTGCTGGCTGTGTGGTGTCTCCGAATAAGATATTGTCGTATTTCGATTTGAACTGAGGTTTTTCCGTTCCGCTCTCACCGAATAGGATCGTGTCGTATTTTCCCATATTTATACTTCTCTAATCATTCGTCTTAAAGGTTCGTCCAACTCGGTAGGGAGTTGAGCGCGTTTTTGCGCAGTGAAGTCAACGTCAAACTTATCTGGGCCTAAGAACATACCCATTTTAGCGATACGTTCTTTTTCTTCATCTGTTCGCGTCGGGTTGTTCGCCACGTGTTGTAGGAACGCACTTTCTGCTTGGTTCTCTGGAACGATCTGAGAACCGTCATTTAACTGTGCTACGGCTTGCGGAATAAATGCAAGATCTTGGATACTATTGTCAGCACGACGTTTGTTGTCGTTAGCTTTTGGTTTATCACTGGCGAAGTCGATACTGCCTGTGTCTGCACCGGAGTTGCTTGCGAAATCGACTTGTTCACCTGTGTCGTTGCTTGCGCCGGTGCTTCCTGCTTTGGGTCTTCGCCACCTAACGGCATTTTATACTTGGCCAGGTCAACGTCTTCACCCAGATGTTTAGCTAATGATTGCGCCACGTAATCATTGCTACGAGTATGCTGTGCGTAAGGTGAACCTGGTAGACTAGCCCACGTACGGTTAGCTTTCTTAACAGCAGTGTCAAAGTCACCTTTTAAGATTGCGTCTAATGCACCAGACTGTTTAAGTAATGCAATAGCACCTAAGTCTTGTGAACGTGGCGAGAAATCTTTTAACCCGTGTTGTTTAGCTAAACCATTCCAAGTACGTTCTAAGAACTGATACGCACCACTCGCCGTAGACGTATTTTTCTTACCGTCAGTTTGTGTAAACCCCCAGCGTTTGAAGTCTGGTTTGGAAAGGTCTTTGATTTGGTTTTTCGGGCTACCACCATAAACGCGATAAGGGTCAGCACCTTTCGCTGTCCCTTCCGTGTCACGAATTAAACCTAAAAATGCTTGGACGTTTTTATTATCCAAGTAGCTTTCTAATTCTTTAGACATTATTAGTTACTCACCTTACTTTTGGTTAACTTGCTCAACGTTGTTCATCATATCATAGTTCGCATACTGTTTCACTACTTTGTCCATATCAGTACCTTCTGGGAAAGTAATCATCTGACCGTTAGCGAAATATAACGTGTTACCACTGCGAATGGTGTTGGCTGATACGTATTGGTGTGGAGTAGCGTTCTTAAACGCTTCAAAACTTTCACCCATCTTATATGATTTTTGTGTAGGTTTACCTACCTTATTTGTCTCCGTTGAAGTAGATGTCGAGATACCACGCGAACCATAACGAGGGTTTACTGGATTACCGTTTTGATCAGTGTAATAACCGTTACTTAAATTATGTTGGTTCTTGGCTTGCGATAACACTTGTTGGTATTCTGCATAACTTTGTCGCACAAAATCTGGGTCTGACGCAAGCTGTTGTTTTACTTCAACTGGATCTAACACTTCCCCGCGTTGACGAGCTTCTTCGACGAGTTCAGTAGTTCTTGCGTCCACGAGTTTATCAATGTACGGTACATATCCTTTTTCTCCGCCATATACTGATAACCAGTCATTCGCTTCCAGACCAAGCGAACTTTTTTGTTTACTAAATTGGTTAGCAGTAATACCTTGCTCTAACTTAGTTTCTCGCTCTTTCGCTTCTAACGGTTGTTGCTCTACATACGTCTGCGCTTTGTTAGCTTTGTATGCAGCAGTGTTTTCGTTGGCGTTCTGCGTTGCTTTCACTTGTGTAGCCTGTGACTCACCTAATTGTTGGATCGCCTCTGGGTTACGTAAGTTAGCATTTTTCACAAAGTTAATATCAGTCGCAGTAATCGCGTCATCGATCTTGCCACTATCCGTAACAAAATTATATATCTCATTACGTGCGCCTTGACGCATTTGGTTTTGCAACGCGTAGTTGTTAGCCGCACGTTGAACATTCATTTGATTCTCCGCATTTGTCGCAGCGTCTGCCTTTAATGCGAAGTTGTAGTTATCAATATAATCACGGTATGCGTCTTGACGACCTTGACGGAAACCACTATTTACCACGTCACCGCGATAACCACCTCTGGTTGGAGATACAATAAACATTTTATTATCCTTTTACGACTGATGAAACTGTGCGCGGAGTTGTTGACGCTCCACGCGAATATGCTGGTTTTGCTTCCACGATTGGGGCTGCTCTTGTTCGGCTAGGCCCAGAAATCAACCCACCTATAGTGTACGACGCAACGCCTAATAACTGACTTAATGCCGCGCCTGGGTCAGCACCGAAACTACTAAACGCTCTTGCTGCGTCACCAATACCTGTAATGGATTGACCAGAAAGTCCACGCCCTGTTTGAACAAATGCAAGTCTAGCTCGTAACCATCTGTCTTCCATTTTTTGCTCACGTAAGTTTTCATATTTAACAGCACTATTCATCGCGTTACCCACGACATTCGCTTCATACATAGCAATATCTCGTAGAGCGGTTTTTACCGAACCAGTGCAATACTGACTCGCACACATAAGCACTTCACGACGTTTACCTGTTACTTTCGCTCTGGCGTTTACTGCAAAACGACCGGCAGTTGTATTATACTGTTGTCTATACGGATTAGCAAAATAACTACTAATTTGGCCTGCGGCTGCCGACTCTTGTGGCTGGAAGGTTGACTTGTAGTGGCTGTACATCTCTTCCGCTATTTTTTGCTGACGATCCGCTATTTCGTAAGTTCTATCTGCGATCTCTTTTTGTTGTCTATATTGCTGAATTAAAGCCCATAGTTGTATACCGTTTAACGCGAACAGAATTAGATTTTTCCACCACGCGTTTTCTTCTTCATATACCTGTTTGTAAAACTCACGCCACTTGTTTTCTTCATCGCGTCTAACTTTCTCGGCGGATTCAAACTTTTTCGCCCACTTCTGGTAGTTCTCACGCTCTTGCTTAAGTTTGTAATCTACTTGCTCGTGGGCGAGTTCTTTATAGTTCGTTACTACTACACTCGTTGCCATTTGTTACCCCGTATATGTGATTTTTTGTGTTTTAGCCCGATGAATATCGCCAGACTGCATAACGTTAGCAATATAAGGTTGATACAGCCAGTTACTCTTGTTGTAGTCTGGGATTTGTCCGTTAGGCGAAGTAGGCGATGAAATCATTTGTCCTACGGTGTTAGACAATGTACCAAGTAATTGACTTAACGCCGCACCCGGGTCAGCACCGAAGCTACTGAACGTACTAAATGCTGCCATAACACCTTTTTGTCCGTCGGAAGATATTTCGCGACCGACTTGGATAAACTTAAGTCTATAATCCAGCCATTTACCGTCTTTATAATCTTTAAGTGTTTCTTCGTGACGGTAAGCATTATTGCGTGCATTACATACCGCTTGCGCTTGTTCAACAGCCCAAGACAACGCATCGTTATCTGTAAATGGTGCGCAGACAGAACTCGTACAACGAGTGAGCGACGATCTTGCTACGCGAAATGCTGTTCGCATATTATCTTCTGCTCTTTTACCAGCTACGTCATAGTTAACGCACTGTGCGCCACCGAAGTAGCCGCCAATCTGGCCACCAAACGCCATTTCCTGTGGTTGGTAAACACCTTTGTAAAAGGCATATAATTCTTCTGCGATTACTTGTACGCGATTTGCTAGATCGTATGTTTTGTCCGCGAGGTCTTTCTGTTGCTCAAACTGCTTCCATAAGGCCCACAGTTGTACGCCGTTTAGGGCAAAAAGAATTATCTTCTTCCACCAACTCATGTCGTCTTCATAAATTGACTTGTAATATTTAAACCAACGATCATTTTCTTTTACCCTTTCTGACTCTGCCGTGTCAAATAGTGCTTCCCACACGGAAAAGTCTTTTACTGCCCATTGAAAATAATCGAGCCACCCCGCGTTTAACGCACCAGGGTAGTCGTTAACCTCTTTGGTTTCTACCGTAGGTATCGAAGGTAAGGCTGCTGCCGCACCTGGTACGATATTAGAAAATGACGTGGAAACAGGCATTTATTATAACTCCGATCTGTATGTCCGAATATGAACTTCACCGAACCAACTTAAATCAACGTCATCAAAAACAGGAATATCTAGAACAGTGATGTTTCTTGCACGGTAGATAATTCGTGCGAGTTCGACCATCTTTCTAAATAAACCTTGTTTACGGTATTCTTCGTCTATGTATGAAACCATTACGGTCGCACCGCGAGTACCGTCGCCTTTGGTATAGATACTAACCATCATAATACCTACGCGATTGTCGTTGTCATCAAGAGCTTCAATGAAGTCTAACTGTGCAGAGTGCCACATTACCGCAATCATTTCTGCCGGTAACATCTCCGCTGTGTTAAAACGTTCAACGTTGTATTTGTCAATAAAGACTTTTAGCTTCTTAACTTCTTCTAACGTTGCTTCAGGTGTTTGTGGGAATTTTACTGTTTGTACTTTCATACCGTGCCTAACTCTATGTAACTTGTAGAAATCTCAACTTGGTACACTTCTGCTGTACCTTTAAGATCTACTTGGAACTCTACGTCCCTGCGACCACTCGGAAGTCTAAACTTCTCTGTTTGCAAAGGACTATACTCTTTGATCAAAATGTCGTCACCTATAAACTTAAAAGTAACGTCACCGTTATTATATCTACTTACTTTCGCCCCAGCAAAGTTTATCTGCGTAGGTGAGATTTCTTTCTTGCTGACCCAGTGGTATGGACGATATGTATCTCCTCTATCCCAGCGATACACCGCTCCTTTCTCTACAAGATAAAGCTCGTCGTTTTCACCGAACGCATACTCAGGTCTATCTGATAACTCAATCAGGTGTGAGTTTTCCCATTCAGTTAAACTTACTGGGAACTGTAAACAATATCCTGCTACGTCACTAAAGAAGTACACACTATCTCGGTTGTACGCAACACTCATACGATCAGGGTGTAACGCCTTCCAATCGTCAGGTGCGAAGTAGGGTGAAGTGATGTTAGTCGCTTGAACACCGTCTGTTAGGATCAACCCATCAATAGACGCAAACACAACCCCTTTTGGTGTAAGTGCATACCCGTGGCCACCACAACAACTAATTAGTGGATAGTCTTCCAGAGTTTTAGTTACCTTTCTACAACCTACGGTTTTACAGTCTTCAATAGGTTCTACCTTATACAACGATCCGCACGTTAATACAATAATATCGCTCTTAAACTCAACAAGGGCTTGTATTTTATCTGGTACAGTTAGTTCATCGGCTTCTTGCCACGCGTGAGGGAAGTTAGGTGTAGAAAATCGAATTTTATTTCCACCGGTTATACCTGCGAGTTGTGTGCCGTCTACACTTATAACACCTCGTAAGTCTTTTGGCGGAGCTACATACTCTTGCGTCTCTAACGCATACCCTAACTCATAGTCGTGTTTATCGTCTATATACGCTGCCGTAGTAGCCGGTATTTCATCAACCAGGTAGTAATCGCTTAACGCACTTGATTCGTCAATAGTAAAGTTTTCTATCGACGTATTGTTCATATCAAAGCCACTTGCTAGACGATAAATACGGATGTTCTTTACGTCGTACTCGGCTGACGGAGTGTTAAACCCACTAAGCATAACTCGACCACCGTCGTCAACGTCTAATGTCTCTGTTGGATAACTAGGTGGACCTTCATCACAACAACTATTTACGTACGTATAAACATAAGTTCTCGTAGCTCGTTTGTATTCGATAGAGTCGATTAGGTTTTCCGCGTAACACCCATGCTTACCTGCAAGCGGATCTAGTCGCTCTATTGTTGGCGCAGTACCAGGCGAAGGTAGCCCTAATCTTATCCAACGTGGGTTACACTCGTCAGAACAAGACGTAGCTGGATAATCAAATAAACCTGTAACAACTTGTCTGCTACACGACGTATTAAGTCGTGTAAACTCTACGCACTTATCAAACTCCTTCCAGCAACAGTTATCGTAGAAAACAGACTTTGTCGCCTGTTTGATCTCTCTACATAATTTTTTCTCACGGAATGGACGAAGTGTGCCGTGCCAAAGATTTACGTCTTTCGCAGTTGTAGCAAAACCATCTCCTAAGAGATGGCTGTCATATCGCGGCATTAACCCTTTAAAGTTCTTATAGAGAATATTCATTCTATAATCCCAACGCTGCTTTTAACTTAGCGAGTAGTTTTTCGTCTTTCAGTATATTATTTACTACGTCTTCATAGCTTTCTTCGCGTAAACGTAGTAATCCTTCGTCAACGAATACTTTTGTCTCGAACCCAGTCTTAATAATCGTAAATGCGCTGCTACTAAAGGACAGATTAGTTGTGAACTCTACACCTTCAGCAGCTTTCATTAACCCTTCCTCGGATACTGAGTAACCAATACCTTCAACCTTTTTGTTGTTAATTTTAGGTAACGTTAACTTCTCTACCTTGTTGTTAAACTTATACGGGTTATCTGTTGTTCCGTCACCGGTAACAGTTACAGTCTCGGAGTCTGCGAACTTTAATTCTACCTTCAACCCTTGATCTGTTGTTGTTATACGGTTATTCGTCGGGTGTAGTTTTACCTTAGCTTGCCAAGGTTTATTCGTACTGCCGTCTCCACCTACGTGAATAGACGTTGTATCTTTCCAGAAAGGGTTAACTGTTAGTGTGTTGTTTTCAATAACGGCCAGGTTGCCGGTTTCATGTGATACTTTAAGTTCAGGTGTACGTTCTACTACCGTAGCAACTTCTCCGTCACAACACGCTTGTGGTGTGTAAACAGGTAATGGCGCAGTACCAACACCTACAATACAACCTTCTTGAAAGGTGATTGAAGTGTATGTACCGTTAGGGATTTGAAACTTTCTGTCTGTTACATATAAACAGTTCCCGTCATAATGCAGCGATTTGTTTCCTACACACAACGAGAACTTTTTACATTTTCTTTTTGCGTCCGGTAACTCTTTGCTACACGGTTTGCAACCACAATTAGCCATAAATACCACCTGCTCTCAATCGGATTTTGCCACGTCTAACGCCGAGTAGTCTATCCGCTCCGGCTAGGGTGACAGCTTGTTTGTAATCTCTTTCGTGTACGGTTGCGAGGTTTAAATCGAACCAACGTGCCTGCTTAATTTTATACAGCATTGATAGTGCTTTATCAATGATCGCTTCGCGATAGTTCTGATATAAGAGTTCGTCTAACTCACAACAGTCTTGTTTAGGTGCAACGGCCACCACGACCCTTAACTTGTCCCCACTAACGACAGGTGTAGGGCTAACTTTTAAGCTATTTGGCGACACGTACCATACGTAGTGTCCGCTGCAATTCGGGCCAGTACAAGGTTCTTTACTTAATACCTCATACCCACAGGCTTCTTGAATACTAACCACACGGTCACATTCTTCAAGATCCAATAAATATTCGTCTGCACACGAGATTAGTTCAATCTCTACGGTGCGTCTGATAATCTGTGTCTTAGTACAGAAGTCAATTGCAGCCTTGCGAATATAATCTTCCGCCATAGGCTGTTCCATTCCGTCTAATAACATAAGCTCGTCAATGAAATAGGACAACGGTACAGTTTCAATCTGGTCTAACATTATTTAATCCCCAACTGGTATCTCGCTATTTCACGTGCAACTAACTGTTTAAGTACACTCGGTATACCTTCCAGATTGTAGTTGCTATCTTTATCGTTCTCTGTTTTAACTTCGAGTAATTTAAAGAACAAGTTTAAGTGCTGCGTTGCGAGTGAATTAGACGACTGGCTTTCTTCATCTACCATCAACGCTCGGAACAATACCCAGTGTACGCCCATTGTCACATCAATGCAGTTTGACTGTTCTGCCGCAGCACTTAAATTGTTCATCGTAAATTCACGTGGTGGTGTTTCACACATAAACTTAAGATGAATGTCCATACCATAAGGTACGGCAGGTTTAACCATAACCGAACCGTCCTTATCCGTTAAAATACGATAACTGGTTAACTTAAAATCACGATTGTGGGTAAACGTCGTACAATGGCGAGGTCTAAAACCACCCCATTTTAACTTCTTGTCTTCAGAGTCTTGTTCGATCTCATAAAGCACATTACCATCTGCGTCGCTTACTCCGATGACTGCTAGTACACGCTTGCACTCGTCAAACACTTGGTTGATACCAGGTTTCAACTTAGCTACTTTGGCGCACTTAAATTTACTCGGATTGAGGGAATACATCACGCAAAGTGCTTCATTCCAATAACCAAGTAGCTGTTCTTGAGACCAGCGTTGGAATTGTTTGTTAGGCACTCCGTCTGTATAGTCATTTAAGTCACGCGCTGCGCGGACAATTAAGTCACTAATCGTAGTCATTAGTCATCCAATTCGTCAAAGTTAATTTCTTCTTTCACTTTCTTAGTTTTCTTCGGCTTTTCAACCACAGATTCTGCTTGTTGTTTTGCCATTGCGTCAATCTTAGCTTGAAGTTCCGCTACTTGTTTAGCGTGTTCTTCTTCTTGACGTGCTAACGCTTCTTGCGCTTGTGTCAAGTTACGTTGGTTAGCTTGTGCGATTTGCTCTGCTTCTGCACGTTTAGCCGCTTCTTCTTCCGCTCGTTTTTGTGCTTCAAGGCGAGCTACTTCTTCTGCATCTGCACGTTCTTTCGCGATTTCTAATTCGCGGTTTAATGCAATTTGTGCTTGGTCTTCAGCGAACGCGTCCGGTTTTTCAGGATCGTAGGCTGCTACTAAGTCACCACGCGCCGCTAATTCAGGAACCCACGGGTAAAGTGTACCGTCTGCGTCGCGTAAATATTTTGCTTTCTTTGCCATAGGTGGGGCAACATTCATTGTATCTTGAGCCATCTCTTGGTCTCCATCTGTTTGTTGGTTATAACGTTCTCTAGCTTGGCGAGCTAAGTCCGTAAATTTTCGTGCCATAAGTTAAAGCGTGGGTGTTACCCCACGCCCCGTTATTAAACGTGAATAGGACATTCGTAGTCAAACACGTGACCAGTCACTTCTACACGAGCAGTGATGTCAGATAATTTGACAGTTTTTTCCGAAGGAAGGCTATCCACTTTTAAACCTAATACGATAAATTTATCGCTTTCGATCCAGTGACCGCCATCGTTAGGTTTAACCGCACTACGTTTGAATACTTCTTCATTCGCAGCAATACCATTTAACGCTGTTACTAAGTCAATAGTTGTACCAGTAGGTTCTAACGTTTCTTGACTGTATTCGCGAGCTTCAACTGAAACCACTAAACCGTCAGCATTTAATTTACCTTGATAACCACGTTCAGCTTGCACTGGTAATACGCGAACTGCTACGTCTAATAACGTATGGTTAGCTGGGATTTCAAATAAACCGATGAAATCACCTGCCGCAACCTTAGCAGAGTCTAACGCTTCCGCTTGACCTTCGCTGAACATAGGGTTTAACGAGTTACCCACGGTAAATAAACCGTGCATATACTCACCGGCGATGCGTTCTGCTACGCCGTTTGTGCTTTCGTTATACACAGTTTGACGTGCGGTAGAAGAACGGTTGTAGCGGTATGGGCCGCCGAGTGTTAGCATTACATTTGCCATCTTTTAAACTCCTTACTCAAAAGTCCAATAGCCAACCGCGATTGCATCACCGTAAATTGCTTTACCGCCCCACAACGCTGCCATTTGGTATTGACGACCCCAGTAGTCTTTATCTTCAATGATACGACCCTCTGTGATGTCACCATAGAAAGCAAACGCTTCTTTCCAGAACGCTAAGATGTAATACGATTGTTTATTCACTGTTGTGTCGAACGCACTGATTGTACGCATTGACTCAATAGTACGGAAGCCCGCTAATTGTCCTGGTAATTCACCAGTTAATAACATTGACGGATCTTTACAGCAAGAAATATCAGCCGCTAAGCGATATTCAGACTGAATAACTACATTGCTGAACTCAGGTGGAACGATTAAGAACATTTCACCATTTTTCCAACGGTTGTTGTGTACTAATACGTTACGTAAGTTCATTAAGTTCACAGGTAAGTTACCTGGGGTAACGCGGACTGGTGCACCTACTGTACCTAAGTTGATAGAGCGGTCACGACCTGCGTTCGCACCTTTGTTGCGACGGTCTGCTTCTAATACCATTGCTGATAATACGAAGCTGTGCCACATACCGGATAATTCACGGTAGCAAGAATCTAAGAAACCTGCTTCGAATTTTGACCAGAATTGGCAAAGGTTACGTTGTAAGTTGTTATCAATTTTGATCGCTTTGTACGCTTGGTTACAAAGAGTCATTTGCACCGAAGTGATTTGTACGGTGTCTGGTTTGATAACTTGGTTATCTTCATACTTACGCCACGGGCCTACGTCCGGTTGTAAGATAAATTCTACGACTTGGTTACAGTCGAACGCTTGCGCTACGATACGGGTATTAACGATCTCACCTAAGATGTCTTTTTCCCAACCGCGTTCAATGATACGGCTATGGTAACCTTTCGTTGCGAGAGGAGTATCGTGGATACTGCCATAACCGGACGCTGAACCTAAACCTGCTTGCGCCATTGTTAGCTCCTATTGTGTTATTTACCTAGACGATGTGCGTCCAGTTTTGATCGATATTCACTATACTCCTGTCGAGAAATATCACGCATTTGAAATGCTCTCAACATTTTTCTAGCTTCCTCATCGGTGAATGTAAAGCCACTTTCTTCCGCTTTCGCTTCCGATGCTTTACCTGCACCATTTGATCCGCTTACGTCTGCAATAGACGCTAAAGGATCTGTTTTACCACCCATAAAGTTTTTCACTTCACGGATAATAAAGTCTGAACGTCCGTTCTCTAACGCTTCTTGTAAAGCGTGGCCATAAGTCGCCGTAGGGAATCGGTCGTCGGTAGACATTAACTTATCTTTAAACTCTTTTGAGTTAAAGATTGTGTCAAAGTCTGGGATTGCTTTCTTAACTTCTTGTACCGCTTTACGCTTGGTTTGTTCAAGAAGTTCTGCTGGAGTAGGGTCACGGAATTTTTCTTCTGCTTTAGCTAGACGTTGCTCTAACGCAGATAATTTTTTCGCCGTTGGTGCTATTAACTGGCGACGTACTTCTAACAATACGTCATCGTCTAAATGCTCGCTATCGAACCCTTGTGCTTCCAACATTGCACGGAACTCGTCTGCTGACTGCGCTAACTCTTTTTCATTAAGTTGTGCGCGTAATGCTGCGAGTTCGTTCTCTAATTCTGTTTCACGCTCTGATTTAGCAGGCTGTGTTTGTGCTGTAGCTTGGTTAGCTTTTGCACGTAGATCTTCCAGTTCTTGACGTTGCATCTCGATTAAACGATCACGCTCGTCTTTCTCTGCTGGAGTTTCTTCGGCATTTGGTTTAGCCGGTTCTTCCACCTGTGTAGGTGGTGTTTCTTGTGCAGGAGCTTCCGCTGGTTTTGCTTCGTCACCTACAACAAATTGTTCAGGCTGTTTTGCGAATCCTGTCGTACCGTCGTCGTTAATCACAACTCCGTTTTCTTCCAGTGCTTTTCTCGCCTGTTCTGCGAATTGATATTTAGCCATAAATCCGTGTCCTATTTATTGACTTGTTTAACTAATTGCGTCATTTCTAACGCAAACTCCGCCTTGCCTTTATAAGCCAAGGACATAGCACGTTGCTCCGGCGAGTCAGTCATTAAATACATCTGGGCTGTCTGACCATGCAACTGCTCGTTGGTACGTTTCACCTTATCCAAAAAAGATACGAACTGTTGAGCCATTAGCGGATCAGCAAACAGCTTCGTCAACATATTCATATCTTCTTCAGTTACGGTGTAAGCACCGAATCTAATCTTAGCCACGTAGAGGGTTCTTCACGTTAAGTTTAGTTTGGTTCATACCACGCTGGTCTTTTAACTTAGGTTTAGCACCAGACAAATCTGCGCTTGTTGTTACGGTGCGCATTGTACCAGTACGCATATCCTTCATAGGAATAGAAGAAGGAATACCCGCTGATTTACCGCATTTCATACATCTTGCCATTTTAAGCTCCGTGGAAAAAGTTTTCAGGGATCAAACTCGCCGTTTCAGCAGAAATTTCTTCTACTTCAATCGCGACTTCACCGAGTGATTGGTCATTACATAGTTCAAACATATAGAAGCCAGGTACTGCAAGAACAGTTAAGTTCTGACCGCAGTGGTGAGTAAGTGTCTCATTACACACCATAACCGGCTCAGAACCAACAATTTTCAACTCTGCTTCCTCAAACGTACACGTGTGACAAGTGTTTTCATCACACCCGTTACTGTGTGGCATTTGACCATATTCAACTTTTAGTCTATGTAATACTGCACAATCCCCTTCGCGTGTAACTTCACCGTATTTGTCTGTAGCTACACCTTTGAAATTAAACGACGAGATAACCATCGCGAAACCAGATCTAACCTGGAAGATTTTTGATACTGTCGATGCTGACTCAGGGGATAAGATTTGAACTGTTTTTGCCATAGTTAGTTCCCGATAATTAGTTTGTTAGGTAGGCAGCAACACTCTGCTTTTGAGATAGTACAGAAAATTTTTCCAATAAGGTCTGCACTACTCATTTCAAGCATAAATGTACCAGGAATAGTAAGGAATAAGGCACTATTTTCATTGGTTACTTTTACTACTTCACCTTTTACTTTAAATGGTTCACTAACTTCAATGTTAGTTGTAGACCCTGGCTCTGCACTACAAATACAC
>ERZ1024473.2-NODE-2-length-68864-cov-1304.296996_pt1 | contig 68864 bp, 81 predicted proteins | sample MGYA00520802_ERZ1024473 | MGnify/ENA primary metagenome ERZ1024473 (study PRJEB33242, sample SAMEA3444310) | Homo sapiens | biome: Host associated; feature: Gastrointestinal tract; material: Stool | place: Uganda | collected 2011-01-01 ... | reverse complement strand
AATTGCTGAGGACTACACAAGACGTGCCAAGATAAGGAAAGATAATGGCGGTTTTGAATTTGTGACAGATATGTCTGCTAATAACAAAGATATGGTAAGACAATATATCTACAAACATAAAGATGTAGATAAGGGATTGGATGCTATGAGAAAAGACCTCTCTTCTGCTATAGAAATGTTCCCTGATGATGAGGATTTGAAGGAACTTAGCAATATTCTTGCAAAGAAGAATGAGGAAATAGCTGTTCCAGATAATATTGCTTATCTTTATGATGTGGATATTCCTGATGATAATGGAGATTATCTTGATTGGGATGCTCCTTTGACAGATAAACAGAAGAACACAATCATTAAAGCATTAAGGCGATTAAAAATAGATTTTGCCGACTTTGAAAAGCGTGGTTTTTCTTTCGATGGTTCGTTTGGTGGTAATGCCTATGATTTTCTAATGTATGCTTTAAGAAGTACAAAGAAGTGGGAAGATGTAAATGCTAGTCGTGCAGTTAGTAAGTTCCTGTCTTCTATTGGCTTCAAAGGTATCAAGTATAAAGCTGGAACCATCTTTGGCGGTGCAAAGGAAGGCGATTACAACTATGTGATATTCGATGAGAATAATGCAAATATCGTGGGTAATACCAAGTTCTCCTTGCGCTACGACCAGTTTGAACATGACCTGAACCAGTGGAAGAAGGATAACAATCTGCCAAAGGATGCCCAGAGACCAACCATCCCACAACGAAACGCTGGCGAGAGTGCTGTTGATTTTCTGAAGAGAGTGGATGAGTACCGCAAGCAGATGGCTCTTTGGAAGACTGCCCCAACCTACGAGCAGCATCTTCTGAGTGATGATACTGCACTTGGAGAGTTCAACCGAGAGTTGCAGCGTGGTTCTGTGCTGAAACGTATCGCCTTCCAAGATAGTATGCTGGCTATCCGCAAGGCTCAGGAAGCAATCATGAAGGAAGTGGGTGTTGACCGCCTGAACATGGCTGAGGATGCCTATACTGCCGAGAACCGCAGTCATGGCAAGGGCAAGAACGAGTTTGAGGAATACAATAATGAGTTCTTGCAGCCATTGAGAAAGGCTTATCACCAGATGAAGAAGGTGCTTGGCAATAGTTATGATAATGTCCGTATCTACATGATGGCTAAGCATGGCTTGGAGCGTGATGCCCAGATGGCTTTCAAGAAATCTTTGGAAGCTGACTATGAGGACGTGGCTCAGAGAAGTGCGGCATACAAGGCTTACAAGGGCGATATGAACCGTATTATCAATGATAGCGACCTAGAGTTTGGTAGAGTTGATTTCACTACTTGGAGACAGAGAGATAATGCACTCAGAGCGAAATACTCTCCATCCTATATGGATTATCGCTACGATAAGAATGGTATCGCCTACGATTACTCAGGATTGTCGGCTCTCTTCGGTGGCCCAGACTTTGAGGAAGCTGCCCACAAACTGGTAAGGGATATTGAGAGTAAGCACGTGGCTGAGGTGCAAGACCTATGGAATGCTACGAATGCGGCTACCAAGAAGATTCTCCGTGACGGCTATAAGGCTGGCATGATGAGCAAAGATACTTATCAGTATGTGCGTGATATGTATAGCCATTATATTCCTCTCCGTGGCTGGGATGGCACTACTGCCGACCAAGTATGGGACTATATCGGTGGAGGCAAGGGTGCTTTCAATCAGACTTTGAAGACGGCACACGGACGAACCTCTATCGCTGATGACCCTATCGCCTATATCGAGAATATGGCAGAGAGTGGAATCCTGCTGAACAACAAGAACTGGGTGAAGCAACACCTGATGCTCTTGGCTCAGAATCATCCAACTTCCCTGCTCACCCTGAGCAAGGCTTGGTATGTGAAGAGTACGGATGCCAATGGAAATGAAGAGTGGGTTTCTGCTACACCTCAGATTACTTCTCAGATGAACAGCAATCAGGTGAAGGCTGCTATTGATGCTTTCGAGCAGAAGATGGAGCAGATGTCTCAGACTGGCGATGCTACTCAGAAGAGAGACGGCTTGAACATTGCCTATCCTCAGACTCATAGCGAGGAGAGAGAACATGAGGTGCGAGTGATGAAGGATGGCGAGGAGTATGTTATCTATGTGAATGGTGACCCGCAGTTGGCTCAGGCGATGAACAATACCAGAGCACACCGAGTAAGAGAGATTCAGAGCGGTAAACTGGATAGGGCTGCTGCTTGGTTGGGTAGAAAGATGGCTGCTGCCTACACCAGTCTTTCACCTCTCTTCATCCCTTCCAACTACTTCCGAGACCTGACCATGACGCTGGCATCTACCGCTATTCGTGAGGATGCTAAGTATAACTATCTGCTCAGAAAGAATCTGGCTACCTCTTGGAATCTCGGATTCATGCTGAAAGACTATCAGAACGGCAAGTTGAGAGAGAAGGTAAGCAACGGAAATGCTACTCCAAAGGAACAGATGTTCTATGACTTCATGATGAATGGTGGTGAGACTGGCTTTGTCTCTTCACTTGATGTGGAAGACTTGAAGAAGAAATTCAAGAATGACTTGAAGGATTTGGATAGATGGAAGACGAACCCAGTTAAGGTTGGGCACACCATTATGGATGCCATTGAGTTCCTGAACAGAGCGATTGAGGATAGCAACCGATTTGCGGTTTACATGACCTCTATTCAGTATGGACGTTCCATTGATGAGGCAGTGAATGATGCCAAGGACGTTACCCTGAACTTCAATCGCAAGGGAACTGGCGAATACGGCTGGCAGATGGTTAGAAATCTCTATCTCTTCATCAACCCAGCAGTACAGAGTTTGCAGACCTTGGGTGCGCTTGCTAAGCATCATCCTTTCAAGTTCACGGCTGTTACTGCATCGTGGTTGGCGAGTGGTGTGCTGGTTCCTATCGTTAACGCTGCCCTGATGAGTATGTTTGGCGGTGACGATGATAAGGATAAGTACTGGCAGTTCTCCAAGTGGGATAGACGAAACAATGCCATTATGTGGGTTCCTTTCACCAATGAGTATGTAAAGATTCCACTTGCTCAGGAGTTCCGTGCCTTCTATGGAATAGGAGATATGATTGCATCCAAGATGATGGGTGGCGAGTTGGCAGAAGAGAGTTGGAGCCAATATGCAGAAGACATGCTCGGTCAGGTGGTGGATATGCTTCCGCTTGACCCGACTGGATATGATGGCAATATTGCGGTCAGTCTGATGCCGAATGCTATCCGTCCTGTCTTTGAGTTGGCTTTCAATGTGGACTTCACTGGCAAGCCATTATTCAAGGATTCAGAGTACAACAAGTATGACCCGAACTTTACTAAGGCATACGTGGGCACTCCTGATTGGTTGGTACGTGCATCCAAGATGGTTAACTCAATCGGAAACGACTATCCTGATGTGCAGCAGAACAGCATTGATGCTTTCGGTGACCCAAGGTACAATCAGAACAACCCTGCTGTGGTTGACCATGTATTGTCTTCTTATCTCGGTGGTGCTTACACCATGGGTAGTCAGGTGCTTGGTTTGCTTACCAAGTCACTCAACGACCCGAAGGAAATCAAGATGGCAGATATTCCATTGCTCAGCAAGTTCGTCAGCAATCCTGATGATAGACCAGTCACTAAGAAACAAGGTGATGAGTTCTGGGATATGAAGGAGAATCACGACCGAGCAGCCAATACCCTGAGCAAGTTGAAGAAACAAGCTAAGGTGGATGGCGATTACTCTATGCTGGAGCGGTTCTATGGCTCTGAGGAATACAAGCAGTACAAGCAGGATGATGTGAAGGTGAAGAAGTATGAGGAAGACAAGAAGAAGGAACGTGCAGAGGAGAGTGGGGAAGAGTACAGACCTCACAAGTTGAATGCCGAGGATATATATAAGGCTCACGCTACTCCGAAAGATGATTTCGAGGACTTGAAGCTGAAACAACTCTACACCAAACTGAACGGATTCAAAACTTCCTACGACCTCTTGGTAGATATGGCTCCTAGTCAGAGCGATGGCTATTACAAAGCAAACAAGGCTGCCATTGATGCCATTGACGATATTTCCCTTGATAAGCAGGAGATTTCCGAGTTGAAGAAAGGTTTCTTGGATGATGGCAAGGATGCCTACAACGCTGAGGACATGAAGCAGATTCGTGAACTGAGAAAGAAGATTCTTGCCGTGCTGGAGAAAGCTAACAAGGTAGTTGTGGCTAACCAGAAGGCGAAGGCTGAGAAGAAATAGATATTACAATCCCCCGAAGGTACTGGCTTTCGGGGGATGCTTGCTTCCAATCTGAAACTTTTAGCCTATATATTTAGTACAAATCTAACAATCTGTAGGCATTTATAAAGTTTAACTTTTAAAATCAATTCAAAACACAATTATTTCGATATGTTTTTGTAAATTTGCAGCATCTAAGAACTATCCGAATCTCAGATAGTTAAATCAACAATAGAAGACGCAATCATTAAACTCAAAAAACAAAAGCTTATGAAACAAGATGAAGACAGTGACCAACGAGTCAAGAAGTTAATTGGAGAGATAACTAAGTTACTCCCCGAACGTAGCAAGATTAAGACGGACTTGCTCTATTTCAAGTATGTACCTATCTTGGTCATGCTTATGCGATGGTATGGTGTATCTCAGTTCTATGGCAACAAGATGGAGATTACACTGTGGTATGAAGAGAATGAGGAACCTATCTGGTTCTTTTATTTCATCACTTATATCCTCTATCCGATTTCCCTTTGGAAAGGTCAGGTATTGCACAGATTGTGTGTTGAGTGGCGAATACCGCTCTTATATACTGCTGGGGTCAATGTGATACACATTATGTTCGGCTCTATCGTTATCACAAACAACATGTATTATTGTGATATGTTTCTGATTACACTCATATTAATTATATACGCTTATGTCGCAATTAGTAAATTACAGCATCATCGAAGCTGGACTTCGTGCTCTCGCTGATAAGGCACACGAATCAGCAGTAGCCCAAGCGGAAGGAAAGCCTATCCCTTGCGGTATGTCGGAAGGAGATTTGGAACTGGTGGCACTCCTTACTGCCATGATGAATGATACCCAAGCAAACAAGGGTTGGTGTGCCCACGAAATGGGCAAGTCTATCTCATCTTTCGAGAAGTATGTACATGATGGCAAGATACCCGAAGGCATCCATGACCAGTTCGGGCATGAAAAGAAGTGGAATAAATCGCTTATCCGATACTTCGCCAACAAGAAGGCTTTCTTCCGCAAGCTATCACGAAAGTACGGCATCCACCTTTAGTAATCGCTGCACATTATATATATAGGAGAGACCCAATCGCCCCTCCTGTATATTTACGACCTTTTCCGTAACCATAAATCTCTGCTCGTCACACGCTTATACAATCTTTTACGAGTTTATCAATCTTTATCCATATTATTCGTATCTTTGTGCTCGTAACGTTACAAAGTGAGAATTATAATTTAGTGTTTAACAAAAGATTCAGGATAATATGGAAAGTAAAACGTATGTATTCGGAAATGAAGGCTCAACATCTAACAATGGGATGCTAGGTCTTCTTGCACCTCTGCTCCAAAAGCAGGGTGTTGACCCAAATGTCCTCCTTGCCATGAAGGGAAATAATGGTTTCGGTGGCGAAGGTGGCTGGTTCATGTGGGTAATCTTCCTTTTCTTCCTCATGGGATGGGGAGGTAATGGCTGGGGAGGTTTCGGCAATAATGGTCGTGGTGGTCTCGCCAACGAGATTAACAATGACTATGGTCGTGGTCTCCTGATGGATGCCATCGGTGGTAACCGCAATGCTCTCAGCAATTTGGCTACTCAGTTGAATTGTACCGAAGGTCAGATTCAGAGTGCCATTTCTGCCTTGACTTCTCAGGTTCAGAGTGTAGGTAATCAGGTTGGTATGAGCGGTATGCAGACCATCAATGCTTTGCAGCAGGGTAACATGCAGATTGCTCAGCAGATTGCAAACTGCTGCTGCGAGAACCGCTTGGCTATCTGTCAGCAGACTGGAACCTTGCAGAATGCTATCAACAATGTAGCTACTGGTCAGGAGCGTGGTTTCTCCAATGTAGCTTACGAGACTCAGCGACAGACTTGTGACTTGCACAATGCTATCAAGGAAAGCACTCAGACCATCGTTGATGGTCAGAAGCAAGCTGAAATGAGGGAAATGCAGAACAAGATTGATGCTCTTCGTGAAGAGAATAGCACCTTCAAGTCTTCTGCAATGACCTCTCAGATTGTGGGTCAGGCGGTGGCTCCTATCAATCAGGTATTGGCTGGCTTGCAGAACGAGGTGGCTGGTATCAAGTGTAAGTTGCCTGAGACCGTGACTACTCCTTATAGCCCATTTACTGCGGTTCCTAACTGCGTGGCTTATCAGGCTGGTTTATATGGACTGAATGCTGCTAACAATGCAGGATTCTGGGGTTAATATGGAAAGGAGGCTGCTATGTTTTGGTTAAGACCATTTACATGGGTGAATCGTAATGGTTCGGCAGCTATCGCTTCTACTGGCGTGAATGTGAATACTGCCAATGTGGTGTTCACATTCAAAAACCACGCCTTCGTGAATGCCAACTACAGAGGAACGATTTTCGTAAACCTGATGCAGGCTATTCCAACTGGAACGACTGGCACGCTGCCTATCCTTTTCGAGACCAACGGAGCGACACAGGCTGTGACCAAGTATAATGGCGCACCATTGACGGTTGCAGACGTGCAGGGAACTGGTGTTTATCAGTTCTGGTTTGAGAGAGATACTAACACCCTACAGATGATGTCGGGTATTGTTTAACAAGAATAGATAATAGGAGATTACATTATGTTTCAAGGTTTAAGAACTAATTCTTTATTCTATGTCCTAGACAAGGGCGAGAACCCGAACTTGCGAATCGGTCAGGTTGTTTCGGTAAGCAATCCTCAGACGAAATATCCAGCCTTTAATAACGGCTTTACTCCTCAACCTATGGAGACCGTAGTGGACGTGAAGGTGAAGCTTAATGATGAGGAGGTGGATTTCAAGCAACTGCCAGCAAACGGACAGATAGCCAACGACAAGAATCTTGTGGTTAGCGACAATAAGGATGCTATGAGTGCAGAGGTAGATGCGATGCTGAGACAATCCAAGGCGATACTGGAGAGCGTAGATTACCACAAGAGGGTCGTTGATTCTTGTGAGGGAATGCTACAGCAACTCAACCCCCAGATAGCCAAGGAGAAGGAACAGACCGAGAAAATCAACAAACTGGAAGGTAAGGTTTCAGGTATTGAGGGCAAGATTGACAAGATGATGGGATGGCTCCAACAGACCATGAGCAAGTAATCTCCTACCTATCTATTCATTTAAAATCTTATGATTATGGTAATGATTGAGATTACAGAAGATAAGTTCGATGATTTGTATGACAACATCGAGTCTATGCTTGGTTTTGGAAGCAAGGCTATGTCTTGTTTGAAAAAGATGAAGCAGGAGCGTATGGGTGAGCGTATGCCTGATTATCGTGACGATTGGAGAAGAGAACGTGAGGAACGTGAAGAGCGTGAGAACAGACGTAGATTCAACAACGTGAACGATGATTGGAACTACCCTAGCCGATATGGTGAAAGAGGTGGTGGCGGCTACAATGGTGGCGGTCGCTAGTGTTTAACTTGGGAGTTTTGGTAGCGACATTTATGTCGGAACCAGACTCCCTTTAATATTCAGCAATATGGGAAAATGCAGAATGCCATTGGATATGTATGACCTCAAACCTGAGGCAATGGTTGCCTATCTCAGATACAATGGCTATCATTTCAGCAAGAAGATGTGTGAGTGGGCAATTAAGCAGATGTATAAGTATGACCCTTCATCCAAACGTGATGTAAGTATCTCGTTTTGGGATAAGGAGAAGGTGGATGCTCTTCTGCTCGGTCAGGGAATTGAGGTGAAGAATAAGATAGGCTACGACCATGTGTATGTGGCGAATATGGCGAGGGCAGACTTCTACAAGTCTTCCATCAAGGATGAGGAGCAGCTAGCCCAGTTTATTAAGGATATGGTGGATGATACCGACCAGAAGGATGGTTTCATTTTCAACCGATTCTATGCCGACTGCTGCCACAATGGTGTACCTATCCCTTGGGAAGATGTGTTATGATTGAAAGGTTAATACAACTCCCGAAGTATGATTGGAGCATAGTATGTTTCATAGGTTATCAGCCACGTGATGCCGATGAGATATGCCATGCTCTTTCGGATATTGGCTGTACTGGAAATCCATTATCAGAGGCCTACGAGCATCTAACTAAGCAGAGTGCAGACAGAGGTCTTGCCTATTCCAACCTATCCGAAAGAAGGAGTGTGCTTGCCATCGGAAAGTGTGAATCTGATGGCAGCATCATCAACACCATAGGTCATGAGCTTCTTCATGTGGTAGCGCATATCTGTGAGCAGGATGGAATTGATATGCTGAGCGAGGAACCATGCTACATGATGGGGAGTTTGTGCGAGAAGTTCTTCAAACTCGTGTGTTAAGAATGTTAATTAAGGATGGAACAGTGAAACACCACCTGTGATGTCCACAGGTTTCTGAATCGGCACCATGCTTCCATCCTTGAAGATGAAACCATCGCACTCCAATAGTGTATTATCCTCGCTCAGCAAGTCACTAGGAACATTTGTAACTCCCTGCGAGAATGATAATGTCTTTGTCTCTGTGTTTCTTTCCATAAACATATATATTTAGATGGTGCAAATATACATAAAAAATTAGAATTGCACAAATATATCTATAACTTTTCTAAATAAACTATCACATGCAATAAAATAATAATCTATTCGTTCTAATAAAAATAATCAAAACATAAACAAGACAATGAATTATAACGTATTAAACAAAATGGGGGGGGTAACACCTTATGCAAAAACTAAGGCAACCTTTTTCAAGGCATTATTGCCCTTCATGATAATGTTGCATCATTATTCCCAAAAGACGGATTTCGTTTCAGTTTTTAAGTATCTGGGAATACCAATAGTGGCTTGTTTCTTCTTGATGTCTGGCTATGGACTTATGACAAGCTACCTAAAGAAGGGAAGTGCATATATGGAGCATTTCTTGCTCCATCGCTTCAAGGCTGTCCTTATCCCATATCTTGTGACCTTGTTGTTTTGTGTTGTTTACAAGACGATTAAAAACGACATTGACATTTGGCAATACTTCTCAGATAAGCCGTTTGAACAGTTTGTTCCACATACTTGGTTTGTGTGGGTGCTGGTTGGAGGCTATGTTATTTTCAAGGTGATATTCAGCAGCAAGATAGACATAAGGCAGAAAATTGCACTGTTTGCCTTGTGCTCTCTATGTTATTATATCATAGGCATTCTTAGTGGCTTGCCAAAGTTTTGGTACTTTTCCTCTCCTGCTATGCTCTTGGGAATGATATGGAGATATAAGGAAAATGCAATAATGAAATTTATAGATGGGCACATCTGTTTGTTCCCAGTTCTGCCCATACTGGTTAGCGCAATACCCATGCTGTTGTTTCATGTGAAGAATTTCTTTCCGATAAGTGCCTGTCTGTTTTTCATGTGGTTTGCATACCTTTGCAGGGAAGGTTGGTGCAACAACAAGATTACGAAATTCTTAGGTGGCATATCTTATGAGGTTTACTTGTGCCATGGTATTTTGGTAGGCATTATGGTTGGTTTATCAAACTCTGACACACTAAATTTCATATTACTGATAATTGCAACCGTCATTTTTTCCGTGTTAGTCAACAAGGTAAGCAATTTGATAAAGAGGGTGCTATGACACACCCTCTCTATTAATTATGTTCCGTTGTTACAAGTTTGTCTCTGACTCTTCATACATCAAGTCATGCTCCTCAATGTAAGCCTTGGCTTCTGCGTATGTGTCAAACTCTACTGCGGTGGCTGTGGTTGCTGGGAATACCTCTGCGTTGTCACCTTCCTTAGTCAGAGGGAAAACCATCTTGTTTCCCTCATGTACTACCTTGAATCTCTTAGTCAATTTTTTCATTTCTTGTCCTTTCTATTACTTTAATTATCACACATGTTATGCTGAGGCGACAGACACTGTGTAGCCCTTGTTCTGCAAAGTCTCTATAGCGGAGTCTGATGCTGATGTACGAGTTCCAACTACGCTTATTGATTTTGTTTCTGCGTTGGAAGGTGCATTGCAGGCTGCCTGGTCTTGCAGCATCTTGTCAACATTGTCTATCACGCAATTATTCAAGGCAATGATGTCGTAGCTTGAAGGTCGGGAAGACCAAGTGAATTGGTTTGACGAAGATAAATATCTGACGTTCTTTAGTGTTGCCAAGTCGCCAGTGTGTGTGCCGCCCTGTAGTTGTACGTATGTTACCGAACTAGGAAGTGCCGATATGTTTCCATCCACGTTGGTTGCGTACAGTCTTTGCAAATTGGTGAGGGTGCTTAGCTCTGAAAGGTTGCAAGTAGTGTTGGTGCAATCTCTTATGTCGAGCTGTGTCAATTTGGTCAAGTTTCTCAACGAGCCTAAGCTGCCTATGATGGACTGGATATGTCCCAATGAGATTCTGGTCAAACCTGTAAGTCCTGCCAAGGAACTGAGGTTGCCTATTACTTTCGTGTTGCTCAAAATGAGCTGTGTCAAGCCAGTCAAGTCCTTCAAGGAGTCCAAGTCGCCAGTGATAGGGCTAGCATCTATTGACAAAATACCGAGTGCGGTCAGTTCCTTCAGTGAAGACAAGTTGCCTGTGATGCCAGTTGCCTTGCCGAAGTTCAGCTGTGTCAAGCCAGTCAAGTCCTTCAAGGAGTCCAAGTCGCCAGATACAGTAACCAACGGATAGGTGCTGATGGAAGTCAGTAATTTAGAAAACTTCAAGTCTTCAAGGTTAAGTTCCAAGCCCTCGCTGACATTGTAGAATGAAAATGAGGTAAGACCGTACTTGTTTTCAACCTCTATGGTGCAGTCCTTTTCTCCAGTAACTATCTCGTAGCTTCCTTCGTTCACAATACTGCTGTTGCCGTTGTTCTTGAATATAGGCAGACCTTCAACCTCCTTCATTGTAACGTCAGTACCTAGGAATGAAACCTTGCCGCCGCTAGTCATGTCCTTGCTTACAGGAATGTAAAAGCAACCTAGCTTAGGAATGGAATTGTCCTCGACAGCTCCATTCAATTTAGTGATAAAACATTTTGCCATATTTATTATTCTTTAATACCATATACTCTGTAAATGTCAACCGATGTATTCTTTAGGGCTAACTCAAAGATAGCCTTGTTGTTATTGAAGTCATAGACTCCGATGTTTGGAGTGCCAGCGGTTCTAGTTCCACCCCAACATATAAGATAGATGCCTTCCTTTAGCTTCTCCACCGAACCCATGTATCTACCTTGATATGATTTGTATGTGTAAGCGTGGAAGTTCTTAAGGCTCTTCGCAGTCTCGTCAATATTGAACTCCAAGATTCTCGATGGTGCATATCTTTGGTTGTCAAACATAGTATAGAGTCCGTTGTTGTCAACCTTTGCGTCATGAGCCTCAAACCACTGCTCTTGCTCTGTGGTCTTTATTCTCGTAGGAACGTCATAGTCATTGCCAGTGCCTTTGTTTCCTCCAATCTTCCACACAATGTTGCCTATTGAGCCAGTTCCACTTTCCTCGTCCCATGTTCTTTGAATCACTAGGATTTGGTTTGCGTGTTTGTTGTGCAAGCACAATCTTCCATCCTTGTCAATGCAAATGGTGTTGTTGTGAAGGTAGTCGCTTCCCTCAGAGCGAGAATGGCTGTCAAGCCATAACTCTGGGTAGTCCTCGGATTTCCAAATCCACACACGCTTGCCTTCATATTGCTCCTCAACGTGAAGAGCCATCACAGTGTGCTCCACACCATTCACCGTGGTCTTGCAGTCCTCTACATAGCTCTGTGTGATGTAATGGGAGTGCTTGACAGACAAGACCAAGCTGTCATGAGGCTCCAGCAGATTTCCCTCAGTGTCTGTTATGTCTCCCTTCACAAGGGCAAAGGTCTCGCCGTCAGCCTTGTAGATGTTCAACTTTCCAGATGCGCTGTTCATGCTTCCGTCCACGCTGTAGAAATATCTTACTCCATCTTCAACCAATGTCTTTGTGCAGTATGACTTTGCTTGAATGAACCTGCTCACTAGGTTGTGCTTGTTTACCTCCACGATGTAGTACTTGCCACCTCTGAAAGTACCAAAAACAATGGAGTCGAAATAGTCAGAGAAGTCACCTGAGACATCAAACGTTGGAAATGCAGATGGTAGTTCCGACTGTGGTATTCCGTCCAGCTTCTCCAACTCCAAGGTTGGAGTCTCAGAATCATTCACACGCATAGAGTAATACCTGCCGCTAGTTCCTCTCACATACGTTGTCAAGCCCAGGCGCATGTTCTCTTGGTCAATCTTTAGCTTAGGCAAGGTAATGGAATCCTCGGTAATTGTTGGCATGTACTTTGCCTTTACAATCTTTTGCGTTGATACGTTTGCACTCATTACAACCAACACAACATAGGCGATTTTTGAGAAGTCCTGTCCCTCGGCTTCCTTTACTTGGAAGGTTGGCTGATATGCAACGTTCTTGATGTCTCCAAGAATGTTCTCGTCTTTGTCCAAGGCAACGACTATTCCAGTTCCGAAGTCATTTCTGGTAAGCCAGTCGCCAGTCTTGCAAGGAATGTTGTTTGAGTAGCAGCCTGTTTCCCCTGTCTTTCTGCCGATGGCTGCAAACACCTTGTCGGCAAAGTCAGAGTCATAGGAGCGAACCTTTGTCTGGTCAAACAAATTTTCAAGGCTGTTGTCAATAACACCGTCAAGCTTCGCTAGTTCTATGTCATTTATATCAATGCTATTTTTGTCGATTTCCTCATTGATTTTATTAACATAGTCATCCACATATTCCTTGTCAACGATGGTTATCTCCTTGCCTTTGGAATAGAAATGCTCAACTTGAAGGCTTCTTTCATGCTTGATTCCCTTTTTGTCCCTGTAAGACAATATTCTGCCATCCACGTCAGTTGTGATTTCAGACCTGTTCTCTGGGTCTTTCATGTGCGAAAACTCTGTAGGGATGGTCTCGGACTTCAAGTTGTGAGAGTAATGGCTACCGTCTGTGTAGGTAGCGGACAGCACCTTGCCATCTGCATCAGTTTCTGCGGCAAGGAACTCTGTGCTCTCTTGCAAAGAGAATATGGATATAATGTCGCTTATGCTTTCCTCTTTCTCCTGCAAGGAAGCAATGTTTTCTTGCATCTTAGCCACAACTTTCCTCAAGGCATTTACAGCATGAATCTCACCATATATTTGTCCATCCCTGCCAATGCCAAGCAACAAGTGGTCTTCTGAATCAATCCATGCTGCAAAGAACTCTTTGTTCTGCTCAACATGATACATTTCATTCAGAGGATAGTATGGTTTGCCAGTCTCTCTGTATATACCAAAGAGAATCTTTCCTCCTTCATCTACCATTGCACAAAGCCACTCCTCGTTTTCAATGACTGAGAAATGTTCCTTCACCTCATCGTCAATTAGGGACTTGCCATCCTCCTTGTCAACCTTTGTTTCTTGGAGATTGGTGATAATAGCAGACAGTTCATCCTTGGCTGCATCAAGAGCATCGGTTAAGTCTGTCTTGTCTTGCTGAGACTGTTTGATGATTTCATGTAGCTTCTTTTGGATAGGTGCAGGAATACCCTTGCCCCATTCAATAGAACCATCCCTGCCAATGCCAAGCAACAAGTGGTCTTCTGAATCAATCCATGCTGCAAAGAACTCAGGAGACTCAATTTCTCTGAATGGTAAGGCAAACTGAGAGACCACCTTATCCTTGGAATCACCGAACTCTTGGGCAATATTCTCCTTACCGAACTTCTTATCAAGTTCTGTAGCCACCTCTGACTTTTCTGCCTTAGTACCAATAGCAGCTTCTTGCTCTTGGTTCTTAGCAGCAAGCTCATCAATGGCTCCTTGGGCAGTGATAGCAGTCATGCCACTAGTCTCGTTGTTATAAGATACAGCATTGGCAGTAGATGCTCCACCTGAGACGGTGATGTCTTTGATGGCATCCTCCAACTGATGGCTCTTTTCACCTATCTGCTGCAAGTTCTCTTGGTCTCCTTCAAGAAACACTTGCTTGGCTGAGGCAATCTTACCCTTCTTGGTCTTGGCTAGAAGCTCGTCTGTTAAATTTATACTCATATTTTATTATCATTAAACGTTTATGATATTACTAAATTCCATGTAGCTGCGGTGAGAGGATTGGCGGTTCTGTATGCCTTGAATGTTCCTAGGCTATTGGTGATAGTCTGAGGAGCTGCAAGGGTTACATCGAATCCTGCACTGGTTACACGGCTGATAGAGAGATAGCTAGGCACTACCAGCCAGATGTAATCATTATCCTTGGTGGTTACCTTTGGATTGAATGATACTACTGTAGCTGATACCTTGTTGAGCGTGTTGAGGATTTCAGCGGTCATTGTGGCTGCTGAGTTTCCTCCAAAGTAGCAGAGATAGCGAGTCTGTGATGTGTTCTTGCCAGTTCTACCTTTCTTCTCTACAGCAAACTTGAAAACTTCTCTTGCTCCTTCTATTGCATCAGACAACGTTCCACCAGTAGAAGGGGTGTTTGACAAGACCCTGAACAACCCATCGTTGGCTTGCTTGGAAATCTGTAATGTATCAGGCATAAATGGTTTTCCCTCGCTGCTTACAGAATACTTCACATCTGTCTGCATCGTACCAACATTTGGGGTTATGGCAAAGCCCAAAGTGATAGGATAAACCGTATCATTCAGCTTGGCTAGATTCTCATCCACATTCTGAATAGTCTTAACCAAATCCTCAGGAAGACCTGTAGCTGCGTTGATAGCCTGACGAAGCTCTGGGTCAAACTTCTCTACACCGATGGTGTTGTCTTTTAACTTGTCTTTGGTGATAGCGTTCTCTGCCAACTTCTCATTGGTGATACTTCCATCCTCCAGTTTCTCGTTGCTGACAGAACCATCTTGGAGATTGGTGTTGCCAATAGAATCAGCAGCCATCTTTTCGTTGGTGATAGCACCATCCTTGATTTGCTGAGTCTCTAACTCATCCGTGACATTGACCTTCTTGTCGAGCGATTCCTTTACGGATTCTCCCGATTCCTCGTCCTTTACGTACTTAGAATATGTCAGAGTTTGGTCTTTGCGTCCACTTACAAGGATGCTGTTGTATTTTTTCTTTTCTGCCATATTATTCTTTTAGTTTAATTTGATATTCGTTATCGTCACCAGCTACAAGTTCGTCTGACCAATAATAGTATAAGTCACCCAGTTTGGTTGTGTTCATAGAAGTCTCGAAACCGCATTGATTGAAGACGAGTGGCTGGCGGCTTGCAAACCAGATGTATGGTTTCTCTTCCGTGGTTTCGATGGTGAGAGTCTGACCGACAAGAGTTCCTGCCAACAGGATGAGGTCTTCCATGTTCAACTCGCTCATGTTCTTGGCTGATGATGCGCCATAATAGCTTACCTTGACGGTTCCGCTTGCCGTAATAGTCACATAGCCTGATACGGCTGGGATGATTACCTTGTGTGTAGTATTGTTGTAATACTCAGCAGTAACATCTTTGCCATCCATGATAACCTTTACCTGACCGATGCTGAAACCTTCTATAGGCATGAACTCAGCTTCCAGTTTCTTTCCGTTGCTGATGGTTCCGTTAATCACGAAGTTCTCTTGACTCTCCACCATTTGGGTTTCATCATTGATGATGTAACTGAACTTAGCGTTGTCAACTATGAAAGATACTGGGCATGTTGACTGATTATCGGTCACGATGTAGTAGCGAAGGTTGAATAAGCCAGTATGCTCACCTTCCGTAACACCGATAGGAACATTACTCATAGAGTTGTGTTCTACGATTCTCAGAAGGTTGCGCTCGATACTGACCATTTCGCTGCCTTCATACTTCCATGATACCCTGACGTTGTAGTTGCCGTAATCAAGGGTAGGAGGAATGTTGCAAATCAGTACATTTCCTTGGATTCCTGCTACTTGAACTGGAACAGAAATTGTATTACAGAAACAGCCCGACAACTCAACCCTGATGTCGGTAGCTAGATTCATATCGAAGTCAACGAGTCGCTGGAACTCTTTCGATACGTCCATCTTCCGCACCATGATGTGGAGTTTGAAACTATTTCCTTGTACTATTTTATAAATCATATTTGATACACATTATTAATAATATAGCGCAAAGATAGGCAGAATTTTCTCTACCTATCTTTTATCCGTTTATTTAGGGCAGAAAAATTTTAGATTAAGCCCTTCCATCTGAGAAATTTGCGCTTGCGGCTGCGCTTTCCCTTCTCACTCTTGCAGTTGGTGTGGTAAACGCAATCTTTGAATAGGTCTCTGACCTTCATGTCATTATCTACCAGTTTTGTCTTCTTGAACGTCTCGAATAGTGAGCGGTTCATAATCATCAAGTTGCCCTTCTGCGTAGGAAGAACATAGAAGATTTCACCGTGGTTCTTCTTGGATGCGTAGTCTGCCTTAGCCGTAGCTTGGCGGTACATGATTTCGCACTTGATGCGCTTGATAATCTTTGTTACTTTCATAATCGTAATTATTTGTTTGAAACTATATGATGGTTGCTGCCGAAACAGAAACCTTTCTTCTCATTACTCTTGCCTGATTCTGTATCATCTTAGGCATTTCCATTTCGTTGAAGCAGATGTGGAGTCCGATGGCTCTGGTCATGAGCAAATCATCGTGCTTTCCGTCTGCTGCCTCGTAAACGGTTCCGTTCTTCTCGTAGGTGAGATATTCAAACAAGCATCGCTCGTCTCTCTCTACATAGAGTTGTTCACGGATAACCTGAACCAATACTGAGATAACCATCGGCTTGGTTGCCACATTCGTATGGAAACCATACTTCACTGGAACCTTGTTCTTGATGTCTGATTCACTCTGCTTGCGTGCATAGAGATTATCATATACATCCTTGATTTGATTCAGGATGAACTCAGACTGGTCACCACCTTCCAAGATGTGCTCCTTGTCTTTCGTCTCCAAGGTGTTTGATTCTATCACCAACAGAGCATCGTTGTAGTACTTTGCTATCTGAGCAGCCTTCCATGCCAACAAGTCCATATCTATGTGTCCATACCATTGGGCTACCACATACGGCTTGCCACCTTCCATCATCCAATAGCGGTCGAAGACACAGATAACAGACCAGTCGGCATTCTTGCTACGTCCACCAATATCCACTACGACCAGATAGCGGTTGGTCACCTTGCAATCATCAAAGGTCTCAGGTTTGCTCCATATCCACAACTGACCCTGCTTGTCTTCACAGAATCGGACATTCAGCATACACTTCTTGCCCTTGTAGCCATCACCATAAACATCACCGATGAACTTAGGTGCTCGGCATCCTTTGCGGAACTTGTCAACCTTGTCTTCTGCAAATACCTTGGCTCCTGAATGCTTGAATGCTTCAATATCATCTGTAGGGTAGCCAGCAGCCATATCCGCATGGTCGGTGAACTTTTTGCGCTCGGCAATATACCAGTTGATTGCTTCGAGCGGAGCACCCAGTGTCCATAACTTCCAAAGGTAGGTACATGGTTCCTCTCGGTCGGACATCGTATTGGTGTTGTTGCGATTCTCGTATAGCCATTTGGCGAACTCTACCTTCTGTTTCTTGGACTCAAATTCAAGATGATACATATCGTATATCTCGTACCAAGGCACGAAGAACGGCTCAAACTGGGATTCACCCTTGACTGCTGCAATCCATTCCTTGTGGAAGAAGTTGCCAGTACCATTGGCGGTGGATTCGTAGGCAATCATCGTGTATGGTCGATACAAGATACCATTGGTAGCGTTCTGAACCACCTCCTCAGGAGATTTTCCGTCCGTCTTCTTCCACAAGCCCACCTCAGAAAGGTGAACCAAGTTGTAGTCTTCACCATTGGCTGATAGTGGTCGTTCCATGGAACCCACCTTAATCTTGCAGAATCGCTGAGGAACCTTCTTTACGTTTCCTGACGTTCCCACTCCCACAAACTTCGGCTCGTTCTCAGAGAAGGCTTCGCCCATTTCGTAGAGGAACTTGGTAGGGAAGTTTTTCAGAGCTTCCTCGAACATTCCTCGGATGGTTTCTGCTGTGTCCTTGACCTGCGCCACAATGAGCGAGTTGAGACCCTTCTGCCACATGAGTTGCAGCCAGAGGAAGTACATCTGAATAACCGTAGAACCTCCCCATTGTCGGGCTTTCAGTAGGATGAGACGGATAGGGCGATTCTTCTTTCTTCGCTCCTCCAGCCACCTGAGAAGTCTTCGCTGTGGTCTTCTGAGCACAAAGCGGAAGGGGAGACCTCCACCTTTTGGCTTGATATAGATGAATGTGGCAAAGAAGAAGAATGGGTCGTGTTTCATCCTGAGACGAGTAAACTGCTCCACCAGTTGCTCCAACTCTTCCTCTAGATTGTACGGCTCGTCTATATCCTTGTGTAGTTCCTCGATTACCGCCTTGCAGCTACCCAATTCGATGAGCATCTTGACGAGCGGAATCTTCTTCATTGATACAGGAAGCTGCTGACTCTGAATCGGGAAGTCAGGAAGGAAAAGCAGGAATCGCTTATCTCCACACCCTTCACCCTTGACTGGATTGAATGGAGTGTTGATTTCCTTGATACGTTTCTCGTTCTCTTTCAGGATGCTCAGTACGTGTTTCTCTACAGCATCTGTCAGATTCACTTTGGTGGCGGTTACTTGTCTTGGCATAGCGGTGCATTTAAATATCCCCACAACAGACCAAGTACATAGCAATAGATGTGGACTCCAACTGCCATGCAAGGGAAGAAGATTCCAACACAGATATATAGGAGAATGGTGAGATTGTATCTTACCTTATTCTCCACGTAGGGGGCGATAAAGCCCATGTAAGCATAGATGAATCCGCTGAGACCGATGATTGGTATGGATGAGGTGAAGGGGTAGCTGATGGCTATGAGATAGAATGCCACCATGTGACCGATGCCACAAGGGATGGCTCGGTAGCATTGATGGAAGACATAGATGTTGATGGCAGCATGAAAGATGTTCTGATGAAAGAAAGGGTAGCTAAGTCGGTTCTGAATAGAACAACCATCAAAGATACCCATGCCATCATATCCTAGAAAAGTGATACACATTATTATAATGTACCCAGCATAAAGCGCAATCTTTTCTTTCGTCTCTCGTAGCATCTTTGCTTCTCCTCCTTTCTCACCCTGCTAAGAATTACGTGTATGCTTTGAGGAGTCAAATAGAAACTGGGTGCTTTTTCAGCACATACACGTTTGATAATATCCATATTACTCAGATATGGCTCATTACTCTTATGAATCTGGAATCGTCTGAAAATCTCCTGATACATTGCCTTTCGGGTAGGTATCATATTGTCTAGAGGTTTTCCTTTGAGTAAGTCTAATATGACTATATAAGCACGGTCTTCTGAAACCCAAAACCTTCTGCTCGGAGACTGGGCTAGATTTTCCTCAATCTCTGAGAGTCTGATATTGTCTCTTACCTTAATAATTTCTTTGTAAGCCCTCAATAAATCAGCATCACGTTCCTGTATAAAATAGCATCGTGAATCCTTATATTTCATATCTGACACTGCAAATATACAAAAAAGTATTGAATTAGTCGCATTCGATTAGACTAAATTAACGGATAAAAGACGAAAATCGGGAAAAAGCATTAATTTTGGGCATTGATTTATAAATTTACACATATATATATGGACGAAAATACAAATATTGAGCAGAATGCTGGTGCTGTAAAACAGCAAGATACCAAGACCAAGAGAGACTTGGCTTTGGAGCGATTGAAGACCCGCCACCCTGATACTGAGTATGCGGATGATGAAGCTATGTATGGCGCAATCAACGATGATTATGATGCCGACCAGAAGGCTTTGCAGGGTTACAAGGATAACGAGAAGGCGATGGGCGATTGGCTGGGTAGTGACCCTGAGGCGGCTACCTTCCTTCAAGCTATGAAGGCTGGCAAGAGTCCTTATGCCGAGTTGATTCGTACCCATGGTGAGGATGCCATTGACTACTATTCTGACCCTGATAATGCGGATGAGATTGCATCGGCTCAGTCTGAGTTCTTACAGAATGCTGCCAACGGCAAGAAATTGCAGGAGGAGTATGACAAGAACATGCCTTCCAGCTATGAGGTCTTTGACAAGTTGGAAGAGAAGTATGGCGAGGAAGCTGTGAACGAAGCAATCGACCAGTGCTTTCAGACCATGCGCAATGTAGTGACTGGCAAGTTTACCGAGGAAATGATTACTGCTTTCATCAAGGCAAAGAATCATGATACCGATGTGGCTGATGCAGCCCATGAAGGCGAGGTTCGTGGCAAGAACAGCAAGCATGTCAAGAACCTTGAACTGAGAAAAAAGGGCGATGGTACTGCTGACCTTGATTCTGCCAATGCAGAGACCAAGCAGACAGATAATCAGCCAAACCTTGGTGCGCTAGGCAGGGCATCACGTAGGGGTAACATCTGGGAGCGTGGCAACGAGAAGAGAACACGCATTCGATAAGGAGAAAAGATAATATATAATGTTTAATTAATATTTAGGATAACAATGAAGAAAAGTACATTTAATCGGCTGCTTTCCATCTTTATTATGGTAATGGCAGTTATTTTTGGAGTGAATGGTAATGTTATCATGGCTGAGGCGGCTCTGCCTGATGGCGGTACTACCGAGAGTGGTCATGCAGCTGAGGCTGGTGGTGCTACTGCTGCCGATGATGCTGGCAATGGCGGTGCGGCTCGTCAGGATGATGGTATTGCCACCGAAACTAAGGGTCGTGAGCATTATAACGAGAATGGTACGGAGTTCTATGAGAACGACATCAACGACAAGATTACCAAGATTCGTCCGATGGCTACTCCTGTTGACCAGATTTCACGTTATGCAACAACCAAGTCTGCTGATTCGTTTATTGTAGAATACTGGAGTATCGGTACACGTCCTATCAAGACTACCGTGAAGGAGGCTACTGTGGAGAGTACTGGTACATCTATGGTCTTGAAGGTAGAAGACCCTGAAATGTTTACGCTGGATGATACCATCCGAGTGGTAGGTGTGAAGGCGATTACCAACTACAATAATCAGGCTTATGCAGACCTTACCGATGAACCTACTCCTGATTTGGAACTTTGTGTGTGCGGTAAGGATAATGAGGGTTATCCAATCGTGTTTGCCGTAAATGGTAACTTGGTTAAGAAACAGCCTATTGGTATTCCTGCCTTGAAGAAGGGGCAGAAGCTCATCCGCATGGCTAAGAGTTGTGGTGAGTTGGACGTACAGACTGGTCGTTTCAACAACCTTCCTGATTCTGATACCCAGTACTGCCAGAACTTCATGATTCAGGTTGAGGAGAGTACCTTCAATAAGATTGCTGCTAAACGAGTAGATTGGGACTTCTCGGATATTGAGGAGGATAGTATCTACGATATGCGTCTTGCTATGGAAGGTACTTATCTCTTCGGTGACATGGCTTGTATCAAGCATACAACCAAGAACAACTCTGCTCAGTGGTTTACCAAGGGTATCTGGTGGATGGCTGGTAAGGACATTGAGGTAGGTCATGTTGCTACTGCTGACGATATTAAGAAGGGATATGGCAAGAATGAGCGAGTGATTGCAGACTTGGAGTTGGTTGACATTTCCAAGGACTTGTTTGTAGGTACTGGTATCGGTAACAAGCGCAAGGTGATTATTGCTGGTTCTGCCTTCGTGAGTGCATTCAGTAAGATTGATTCAGACAAGTTCCGCTTGAAGGACACCGTTGAGGTTTGGAACTTGAAGTTCAAGAGTTGGGAGACTGACTTCGGTGAGGTGCTGATGATTCACTCTGAGTTGTTTGACCTCTTTGATATGAGCGACTGCGGCTTCGCCCTTGACCCTGAGTTCTTGGTTAAGCGAGTACACTTATCTTGGACTCGAAACGTGCTCGACTTGAAGAAGGCTGGCATCCGTAACACCGATGCAGTAGTTATTCAGGAGGTAGCTTGTCTGTACTTGAAGTACCCTAAGGCACACGCTCGTATGCGTCTTGCCGCTGTTCCTGAAACAGAAAGTGCAACTGATACAGAAGAGACCAAGGCTGTTGCTGCCTAAAAGCAAGTAGATTTGCAAATTATTCATCAAATAGTGAGGGGTGTGGGCACTAGCCCCATCCCTTTTTTAGTAACACATATATATAATAAGGTATAATCATGTTTAAGAAATATCAAGCTGGTTCGGATTTGGCATTCAGCGTTATGGTAGGTAACGAGCGAATGCGCATTGTCTTTGAGGGTAAGACAATGGGTAGTAGTATTTATATGACAAGAGACCCAAAGGTACAGAAAGCTATCGAGTCTCATTATTGGTTCAAGGATAAGTTCTTCTTGGTGGAGACCGTTGACGAGAAGAAGGAAGCTGCTGAGGCAAAGAAAAAGGCTGCTGCCAAGACCAAGAAGAAGGTGGCTGACGAGAAGAAGACTCACGTTGTGACAGACTTTGAGGATGCCAAGGACTATCTGGCTGAGACCTTCGGTGTGAGTCGTTCCAAGATGAAGACCAAGGAAGACATCTTGGAGATTGCTAAGGAAAAGGGTGTTGAACTAGAAGGACTGGAGTAATGAGTACGTATGCTGTATCTGAACTGGTGAAAGAAGTGAAGGTACTCTTGGATAGAAACCAAGAGACTTCGGGCTTGCTGACTCCTACCGATTCTGATACCTTGTCACAAGGCGAGTTGATTCAGAGTAAGATAGTAGATGCAGCAAGAATCATTTTGATGGATGCTCCTGCCTATATGCTGGATGGTGAGAAGTTTGATGGATTGAAGACTGCTTGGGCAGAATCAAATGGTGCTTATGTGGGAACCGTCTGTCTGCCTTCCGACATGATTAGACTCCTGAACGTGAAAGCTAGTGACTGGAACCGCTCGGCTGAGATAATCACAGAAGAGGATGATGCCTACAAGATTCAGTGTAACCGATTTGGAGTAAGGGGAAATCCTGAGCGACCTATCGCTGCACTCATTCATAATAGCGGTAATCGGTACTTGGAACTTTTCACAAGCAAGAGTAATACGGCTACCGTGTCGCTTACCTATGTGGGTATGCCTTCTATCTGTAATGGCAATATCGACTTGCCTGAGACATTGAAGGATTCCATCGTGTATATGGCTGGCTATCTTGTTTGCATCAGTCTTGGTGATACCGATACCGCAAACGGTTTCCTCGGGGCGGCTAGAAAACTGGCACATATTGTTGAACCTACAACATCATAAATTATGGCAAAGAAGAAAGAAGAAACAAAACTGCTATCGTTGAGTAGGGTACTTGACAAGGAAGAACTGGATAGCGTGAAGGCATCCAAGAACCGATTTGACAAGCCTTATGAGCGTGCCTTCTCTATCTTGCTGGAGGCTCAACGATACTACAACAACATGGATAACTTCCGTAAGCGAAGATTGAGAAACAAGCGGTACTGCTATGGAGACCAGTGGGGAGATACCATTGAGTTTAAAAGCAAGTGTGGCTTTACCAAGCGTATCAGGGAGGAAGACTATATCCGTGAGCAGGGTAGTGAACCATTGAAGAATAACCTTATTCGTAGATTGGTGAAGAATGTGCTGGGTGTGTACCGCTCCCAGAGCAAGGAGCCGACATGTAACGCTAGAGATAAGGATGAGAAGCGATATGGCGAGACCATGAGCGTGGTACTGCAATGTAACCGACAACTGAACCGAGAGACGGAACTGGATGCCCGAACCATGGAAGAGTTCCTGATAAGCGGTGCTGCCATCTACAAGAAAAAGTACGGATGGCGAAGGGGAAGGTTGGATTGCTGGACTGACTATGTGAACCCGAACAATTTCTTCATAGACAACAATATGAGGGATTTCCGTGGCTGGGACGTAAGTTGTTTGGGCGAGGTACATGATATTACCATCGGCAATGTACTGAGAGAGTTTGCCAAGTCTCCTGCTGAGGCTCGGAAGTTGAAGGAGATTTACAGACTGGCGGCTAACCGTGATTTCGTGATTGCAGACTGTACCCAGCGATTCGGTGAGTTCGACCCTAAGACTATCGACTTTATGAATCCTGCTAACCCATCACTCTGCCGAGTGATTGAGGTTTGGCGCAAGGAGAGTAAACCGAGATACCGATGCCATGACTACAATAATGGCGATGATTTCAAGATTGATATTGAGGATAAGGCTGATATTGTAGATGCTGAGAACAAAAGCAGAATGCAGAGAGGTTCGGCTGCTGGCATGCTGGAAGAGGATATTCCTCTGATTGAAGCTGAGTGGTTTATGGATGATTACTGGCATTTCTACTACCTTTCTCCTTTCGGTGATATTCTGAGAGAGGGCGAGACTCCTTATGCTCATGGTGAGCATCCATATTGCTTTAAGTTCTATCCGTTCATTGATGGCGAGATTCACAGCTTCGTGGAAGACGTGATTGACCAGCAGAGATACGTGAACCGACTTATCACCATGTATGACTTCATCATGCGTGCAAGTGCCAAGGGTGTACTGCTCTGTCCTGAGGATTGTCTTCCTGATGATATGAGTTGGGATGATTTCTGTGACGAGTGGAGTAGGTTCAATGGTGTGGTGAGATACAAGCCAAACAAGAGTGGTCAGGTTCCTCAGCAAGTAGCCAACAACTCTACGAATATCGGTATCGGAGATTTGCTCAGCTATCAGTTGAAGTTCTTCGAGGATATATCGGGAGTGAATGGTGCGCTGCAAGGTAAACCAGGAGTATCGGGTACGAGCGGTTCGCTTTATGCCCAGCAGACTCAGAATGCTACCATGTCGCTGCTTGATATTTTGGAGAGTTTCAGCCAGTTCATCATTGATGGTGCTTACAAGACCGTTAAGAATATGCAGCAGTACTATGACGTGGCTCGCAACTTCAACATCGTTGGTAGGGCAGGACAGATTGTGCGCTACGACCCTAAGAAGATTAGAGACGTTGAGTTTGACATCAACATCACGGAGAGTACGGCTACTCCTGTTTATAGACAGATGGCGAATGAGTTCCTTATGACCTTGTGGCAAGCCCAAGCTATTACGTTGGAGCAGTTGTTGCAGGTAGGTGATTTCCCATTTGGCGAGGAGCTTCTGCAATCGGTTGCATCCAATCAGCAAGCTATGGAGAATGGTGAAACTCCACAAGGATTCTCTCCTCAGTTGCAAGCGCAAGTGGCTCAGGCATCACAGAGCAATCCGAAGGCTCAGGCGATGTTGCAGCAGATGATGAGCGGTCAGGGGGTAAGTCCTGACGGACAGAATCCACCATTGGCGGCATAATTAACAATGTATAATTAATAATTTATAATTATGATAGCAGACAAACCAAGCGAAAAGAAATGGTATGGCAATGGGAAACCTGATGCCAACCAAGGTGGCAATGCCAACAAGGGGGTTGCTACGGAGACCCAAGGAAGGGAAGACAAGCCCGAACTTTACGAAAATGATGTACTCGGCAAGGTGGCGAAACGAAAGAAAAACGACATCTGGACGAGGGGTGGAGAGAAGAGAACCAGATTTAAGGACGAATAAAGAAAGGAGGTGTTTTTGTCGTAACTGTATTTGTCTGATATTCAGATAGCTACAGAAATATCTACGAGTTTATGGTGCTGCGTTTAAGATATTGGTATCTTTGCAGCATCATAAACTTTTAATTTTTATATTATGGATTTTGTAGATTTCGTAGAAAAGTATCAGCAGGAGTTGACTCCTGAACAGATGTTGGCAGTAGCTAAGGCTGTCGGCAAGTATCTCTCATGCAAGTTGAGCGATGTGGAGGAACATCATCTTTGTGCGATGGTGTATGGTGTGTTGAGCGAAGAGCATTTTGATAAGCACTTTGCCGATGATGCTATCAGCAAGATGTGGTATGAGGATGCTGACGGAACCAAGCACATGGCTCCCTTCTTCACGGATGAGGAGATAAGGGATGCCTTTGACAAGCATCAGGATGATATTTCTGACTACACCATCTATGACTTGGCGGTGACTATGAATCTGCTGAGAAGTGACCATCATCTGCTGCTGGAGAGATTCAGCAAGGACGCAGATGAAATGAAGGAAATGGTGGTGCTGATGGCTATAGAATATCTGCAAGACCCTGATTGCTTGCATCCTACAAGCAAAATATGGCACACAATAAACGGATAAAGTAACTTATTGGGAATCATTTCTTATCTTTGCATATTATTAATGTTAATAGTATAAAAAGATAAGTTATGACTCCAAACGTGCGTGAAGGATTGCAATATGGCACAGCTATTGGAATGGTGGTGAGTGGCATCGTCCTTGCCTTCCTATCATTCTTTCTGAACAACTATATTATTTCGGATGGTGTGCTCTGGTACATCAGCCAAGCGTTGGTTTACTCTGGAGCAATATTCGGGGTAAACATTTATTTTAAGACAAGATTGGGTAATTTTGAGAGTAAGGTAAAGGACGAACTCGCAAGTATGTTGAAACAAGTAAAGGAGAGTAAATAATATGAAGGTAACAAAAGAACAGATTTTGGCGATTATGCCGAATGCTAAGGCTAAGGTGGATGCTTTTCTGCCTTATATCAATGGTTATGCTGAGGCTTTCCAAATCGACACACCTAAGCGTATGGCTCATTTCTTGGCTCAGATTGCACATGAGAGTGGCGAACTGAGATATACCAAGGAACTCGGAAACAAGGACTATTTCCATAAGTATGATGTGGGCAAGTTGAAGAATATGCTCGGCAACCTGAAAGATGGTGATGGCTACAAGTATCGTGGCAGGGGCTTGATTCAGATTACTGGCAGAGCCAACTATCAGGCTTTTCAGAACAGCAAACAGGTGACTGACGATATAATGGAGCATCCTGAGATATTGGAGCAGCCACGATATGCTACCAAGAGTGCTATGTGGTGGTGGTGGAAACACGGCTTGAACAAACTGGCTGATAGTGATAGTTTCCTTGCCATTACCAAGACCATCAATGGTGGTACTTACGGCTTGGAGCATAGACGCAAGTATTTGAAGCGAGCATTGGTTGCACTCAAAGTGTAGGCTTATGAAGAGGTGGTATGATTCTGATTTCTGGCAACTCCTGATATACGTTTTGGGCATGTTGCTGATTGCGTTTCTTCTGTCGGGATGCAAGACAAAATACGTCCCGATGGAAAAAGTTATATGTCGGGACGTAGTAAAACACGATACGCTGCATACTTCTGACAGCGTTTTTGTGCGTGATTCAATCTTTCTCAGACAGAATGGAGATACTTGTTTTCTCGACCGATGGCATGAGAAGACCATCTATAAGAATGTGTATAAGGTGAAGGTAGATTCTTTCCTGAAAAGAGATTCCATCCCAGTACCCTATCCAGTAGAGAAGGAGTTGTCCAAGTGGGAGCAGTTTCAGTTGAAATACGCTATCTGGTCATTTGGAGCACTCTGTGTTTTACTAGTCGTTTTAGGTTATAAACTATATAAAAAGATAAAGAATGGCAGATTCCATATTGACAATCAAGAAAAGTGACGTGTACGAGGAGGTAGCGAAGACTACTGCATACATCGGTGCAAAGAACAAACTGGAGGATGGTAAGTCGGCATTTGACCAAGTATTTGTGACGGATGCAGACTTGACGATGATTGAGCGATTCTATAATGAATCGGTAGATGCGTTAAGAAATGCTCTGAAACGGTTCATTACAGGAGAATCAGCAGAAGAAGGCTCCACCAAATGGACACTCGAAATGCCAAGCAGATTTGATGATAACCTACTCAGTTCCATCAACTCATCTGCCAACTCGTTCTTGGTGAACAGCATCATCGGGAAATGGTGCGAGATAACAGCCAATGACAAGGTGAAGGAGTATGCAGATAACGCTGCTGCATTATTGCTCGACATCAAGGATAAAGCGTTTTTCAAGAAGAAACCAACACGAACAAAAATTTCATAGTATGGCAAGAAAAGATTTAACGATAACGTTGTATATGAGTGAACTCATTTATGACTTTCAGAACAAGGCATTCCTGACTGGACGTAGCAGAAGAGGTGCTGACATGGATGCTGAGGCTGCCAGCAATATTCAGGCAAGTGATGATGATGAAGACAAGAATCAGGCTTTGCGTAGTATTCAGAATGCGTATAGTCAACTGCTTGTAGAGTTGAGTGAGTCGGTTCAAACAGGCAATGGTACTACAGCATCTAACGAGTTGATAAGTGGTGATACCAATATCATCATAAACCTCTCCCTTCCATCAAATTATCCACTTGCCTTGAAGGATGCGCTTACCAGTTCCATCCATGACTACATCATTAACAAGGCTTTGATGGATTGGTTCATCATTACCAATCCTAACGAGTCGAAGACTTATTCTGAATTGTCTGTGGTAGCTATCAAGAATCTGCATGAGACATTCAACAGACGTGAGCGACCAAGCCGAACTGCTCCAAATGAATAGAAAAGGAGGTAGTTATGAAAGAATGCAGAACGTGCAAACTTGGGTACAAGGTAATGATAGAGCTTCAGAAGAAAGAACTGGTGTTTGATATCAGGAATACGGCTGCTGCCTATGCCGATTCAATCTCCAGTTCTGTAGAAGATTCACACCTGATTCATAACGTCTATGATGTGGGTGAGGATGGTAATCGGGATAAATTGGCAAGGATTCTTGACTCAGCGGTAGAAGACTGCAAGGAAATGCTTTACCGATATACCAAGATAGAAATGCTTGGTGGCGGCTTTGATTCCAATGAGTGGGAAGAGTGTATAGGTTCCCCGACAAATGACGAGGATGCTTATTATCTAGCCATGAGAATGCCAAGTGGATTCTCGAAGACAAGTGTGCATACCATGACGGTATATATTCACGATTATATTGTGAACCAGTCTTTATATGAATGGCTGATGATTGTTTATCCTGATGGTGCTGATAGGTTCTGGGCACTGGCAGAGGATAAGAAACAGAAGATAAAGGATGCCAGCAACCGCTCTGCTGGTAGGGCAAGAATCGCTTTGCATCCATTTTAAATGATTAGTCGTTTATGGCTAAGATTAAGCAAGGGTAGCTATCCATCACGGACTGCTACCCTTTATTGTATTAAATGACAATAGTTACATTATCTAAGTTTATGTTCCACTAGATGTGGATTCCTGCTTGGTTGTTACCGAACCAGTAACAGCAGCATTGATATTGATACCCTCAGGCAAGGTCTTGACGTTAACGTCTGTAGCAGCCAGTTTCAATCCGTTCTTCTGCTGGTCTGCATACTGGTTCTTATCCTGAGCGATAAAGTTGTTGATGGCTGTAGCTATGTTGTAGAGCAGTTTATCGGTGTCGCTGCTGAGAGAATCGGAATCAACCGATGCGTACTTGTTGTTCTCAACGGTTGCCGATGTTGTCTCCTTTTCACGATATAGTACTGCCTGATTGATGAACTCCTGAGCAAACAAGAATGACTTGCTTACAAGTTGCTTTATCTTGGTATTGTCTATGTTGAGTGGATTTTCATACTGCTGGAGCATAGACTGCAAGCAACTAGCGGCTACCTCTTCTCTAGGCTGTAGGGTAGCGATGGAGAAGATTTCCTCTGTTGAGTCTTGTTGGCTTTCTTCGCTGGTAGTTTCATCAACTTCTGATGCTGTAGCTACTTGTATTTTTGTGTATTGGCGAGCTTTTGCAGTACCATCGGAAGAGGTTTCTCTGACGAGTTTCGTGCCAGTTGTCTTCGTGATAGAGGACTCTACTATCTTTAATAACTGCTTATTTCCATTTACATAAAAATAACCATTTGCTAAAAACTCATATAGCACTCCGTCTAATATGATGTAGCCGAAATAGTCTGACCTTCTTATTTCGTAGAATCCTATTTCTGTAGCTATATGCACTTTATTGTTAGCATCCATATAGCCTACGGATGCTCCATTTCGTGCACGCTGTGAATCGAAATCTAATAATGTATATTCTGCCATAATTATCTGAGTTTATTTTGTAATCTTGGTTGGAACTCTGTAGAAAGTGCGCTAACAGATTCATTTGGAGCAAGGCTTCCAATAAGCGCAATCCTGAAATATTTGAATGGAGAACCTACAAGGTTTCTGAGATACCTATTTACAGAAGAACCAACGTAATACCAATTAGCTAAATCATTACTTCCAAACAGAACCGTTCCACATTTTCCTGCCTGAATGCTGTCGAAATATCCTCTTGTGATACAATCAAACATGGTCTTATAGGCATCCAGACCAAGCGTTAAAGGGCGGCTGCAAAGGAAGAAAGGAACATTCTCTGTTGGCTCCTTCACGTACACATCGAGTATGTTTCCTGCTTTGTCTGTAGCGTATGACTCAGGATATATGTTTAGTCGCTTATTGAAGACATTGTGCATGGTTCCCCACATCTTGCTTTTCAAAGAGTAAACGTAAGCATAAGTATAGTTCGGATTGAACACGATGATACGGCTATCGTAATAGTCATAAATCATATCAGCTTCTTCGAGATACTTACGGAAACGGACATATTTCACATCTGACTCAGGAATCTTACCTAGCGCAAGGAGTTTGTTCGGATAGGTCTTATCCTTTGTAGAGTGGGAGTAAATAGAGAGAAAATCGAAAGGATAATCATCCAGTACATCTGTAAGGCATACAGACTCTCTTCCTTGCTGCATCATTATTCCTCGCTCTGTCGGGAATAGAACCGCATCATCAATCTGCAAAATACCCTTAGGGTTGGAGCATATATCTCTATTGGCTGGCTGTCTGGCAATATAGGTTCCTTCGCTGCCAAGCATAAGTACCCATACTCCTTCATCTGTAAAAGCATAGAGAGGAGCATCGCCAAACTGACCTTCGCTGATTGGTCTGGTGTTAGCGGCAAGTGCATTTATGATAGAAGAACCAACCTGAACACTATTCTTAGCAGGGAAGATTAGAGGATTCTCAGCTTCACTTACTTTTACAACAGAAGAATATGGAAGTGCGTTTGTGTTTGTTTTATAGTTCTCGTACTTGCTGACAATATTATTCCATTCATCTTCTGATGATATTTCCCATGGCAACGCAAATTGTGGTACGTTTTCCTTTCCTTCTCCTGCTACGTAAAAAGAGAATGCTGTAGTTTCGGAAGAATGCAGGTTAACCGTTGATTTCTCAAACACAGAAGTACCTGTCTTTTTATAGAATGTAATTTCTGATACGTTTAAGATTGGTACACACACAAAGTAATAAAGTCTTGCACCTAAATCATCAACCTTGCACCAAAACTCTTTATTTGATGCTTTCACCCGAACTATTCCTTCGGTATTTAATTGTGCATCGTTTGGCAAGTTTGATAATGCAGGAGTAATATTACTTATCAAATCAACATTATATCCTTCTTTTGTGTTTCCCACATGAAGTCTATTGTTGTATGTAATCGCACATTTACCTCCTAAATCTGAGCGATTTAGGTTAGCCAAAGATAATGACTCTTCCGTACCATCAACTCTTTTAAGTTGTAATTCTTTACCAAGTTCGTCTTTACTGATAAATAGTGAGTGATAGAATGATAGGGAATCTATTGCATTGGCTGCTTCTTTACCTGACATCATTGTGAAAAACATTTCACCTTGGTCTTTATCATTTGATTCAGGTACAACGTATTTGGCTGCTGCTGATTCTAAATTAACGAAAGATTCGGCTTTGCTTAAAAAAATATCAATGCCTTGTATAAGATTTGATATTTTTTTAAGGTTATCTATATTTGCGCTAATAGTCCAAGTTGCTATTGCTGGTCCAATCGACCAAAGTTTCTTGTTATAAGGGTCAACACTGACAGAAGCTAAAGTTGCACTACTCCAGTCAAGTTTAAAAATATTGGAAATGCTGTAGTAAGTTCCATCGTATAATCTGATGGCTGCTACTCCAAATACAAAATACTTTTGCCATTGTTTTCCTTTGTCGGACAAAATCTTATTAATTTCAGCGTCAAACATATTGAAAACCTTCGAGACTTGGTTGACATTCATTCCAGTTATCTTTCTTCCAGAAGAACTACTTTCATAAGTAACATAGTCCCAAAATTCATCACCTAGTGATATTTCTGCTGAACCACCTTGATAATCAAATTCTTTAAAACCAATTTTGATTCCATAGTTAAAGTTGTCTCTATCAAATAACTGATAATTATCGTCAATCCAATATAAGTATTTGATAGATATTTCTCCAACAAAATTAACTATATTGCCAACTGTTGTAACGGCATTGACGTGGAATCCGTTCAAGTCGATGGTGTTCTTGGTTCCGTCACCACCTTTCTCCATCCAATACCAAGTATTGTCTGATTTTCGGATGATGTAGTGGGAGTGAATGGTTTCATTGTGTGTCACCTTATGCACCAGTTCAATGGTGTCTCCTGCATCCAGTGTGATGTTCGGCTCAGCTACTACTGGCTGGTGGATAGGGTGGAGTTCCCCATCCTCGTTGATGAGGTTGAGGCAGGTTGCCAACTCGCCATCCTGACAATTATAGTCGGATGGTGAGTGTGTCAAGCCTTGGAATATTACTTCTTGTCTTGTTGCCATGTGTTTGATTTTGGTGGAATGATTTCGTAATATGTTTCTCCCTTGCCTGATAAGCGTGGGATGCAGGATAGACGAACCATCTTGTCGAGTGGTAGATGATAATCGTCTAGGATGCCAGTGACGGATGGAAGGTCTGTCCTGAACCCTACCTTCTTGTGCTCCTGATTGAACTGAAGCTGTGTGTAGTTGGTGTTGGTTCTGCGAAGTTCCTCCCAGTCTTCACGCATACAGAATCCGTAGTGTTCCTCTTCTTGGAGAAAGAAGACTAGGATTGAGTAGTCTGTGCGCTCCTTTCGCATGATGTGGTCGTAGATTCCCTTTGAAAGTGTTACGGAATTGGTTCTGCCATCGAGCACCACAAAGTTGTTGCGGTGTCGGAAACCATTGACTTTATCTATTAAATACTTGAATTTCATTTTGCAAATATACTATGAATTTATGAAATGCTTACTTTATCTGTTAATGATTCACGTCTTTTTCTGTTGAGGTCTTGCATCTGTCGGACGGTTCTCTTGGCATTCTCGCTACGAAGACAACCGCAAGAACGTGTGAATCCTGAGAGTAGGGCAGAACTGAGTATCTTCTTTCCTCTGCCACAATCACACTTGCATATCCAATAGACTCCGTTTCTTGCTCCCTTTTCAGAAGGGGCACGGCGGCAGACTACCAGTCTGCCAAACCTTTGCCCAGTGAGGTCTTTTATCTTTGCCATTACTTCTCAGCCAGTTTCTTTGCCTCTTCAACTGATACTGGCTTTCCGCTTAGAGGAATACGGAAGTCGAACTTGGAGCGGAAACCGTAATAGCCTACGAAGTCGAAGCTCTGTTTCATACGCTCGTCTGTGGTGATGTACTTCTTGTAAGCCTTCACCTCCTTCTCTGAGCGGTAGATGGTGGAGTTGACGAAGTAAGAACTGGTTCCCTTGTTGGCGATTACTGCGATAAAGAACTGCTTGCCAAGGAACTTTTCCTTGATACGCTGAATAATTGAGATTTTCTTTGTATTCATATATTAAATCTGATTAAATATTATGATGAATGCAGATAGACTGCACTATTATAACTATTCGATTCCACAAGATACGACACAATCTTCTGTATTGATACCTCGGAAGTGTTCGCATCGCTGGCAAGCAAGACTACCTACGTATAGGATTTCCTTTGTGTACTTGCCTTTAATGCCGAATGGGCAAGGAGTTGTGTACTCGAAGTGCCCACCGACATATTCGTTGAGGTTATATTTGGGATATTTCATTGGTCGTTTTTGTATAATTGAAGAAGTTTGTAGTATTTTCTTGTGATGGGAAAGATGTTCGTCTTAGTTCTTCCACATGTTTTCGGCTCAGGGCAGAATCCTCTATATACACATTGAGGAACGCAAGCGGATGCAAGGTAAGGTTCAATGCGTGCCAACTCATCAAGAACCTTATACCAAACCTCCCTTGTCTCATTGGATGCCTTGTTGCAGAGTCTCAGCTTCGAGATATTGATAACCTCCTGAGCGTTGAGGGATAGCTGCAAGTTGACCAAATCATCCTGACGCATATCATGGCGAGATACCTTGGAGCCAGTAATATCTGGTCGGGAGGTGGAGACGAACGGCTGTGCATGAACGTGGCGAACAAAGTGATTGCTCACCCAGTATGGTATGCCATACATCTTAATATCGAACTCCAATTCTCTGAGCGGTGAATGCTCGCTGAGAATCATCTGCTTCTTGAACTCATCGCTAGGCTCATGTCCTAGCGGTTTCTTACCTTGTGTGAACCGAGCAGCATCCACTACACGCTGCCAGTCCGTTACTCTTGTAATTTCTATTTTCATAAGCTAATGAATTTATTTCCAATTCTTTCTATCTTACCAATTTCTAGAACCTCTGAAAGATAATAAAGAGGTTCATTCTCGCTTCATGCCATAACTATTCATCTTTAAGTTCTACAGGCTCATCGTTCCAAGATAATTCTCTGCCGATGAGCTTCTTAATACTTCCATGAGGTATAAGAACACAACCACCGATACCAGAATAAGTAGGATTCCAATATCCATATTCCCAACATCCACTTCTGTATGGTTTCTTTTCAAAAAGAAATTCTTTACCATTTCCATTAGTTGCTACCCATGCCATAACTATTCCTCCACTTTTATTTTCTTAATCTCATTGTATAATTCCATAAGTTGTTTCTTGTCAACCCATACATCTTTGTTGGGGTCTATGAAGAAACCATATATAGAATACAACTCACCTTTATCATGTTTGAGAATTTGTATCATAGCTGTTCTGCTTTTACACCGAATGGAGTACCATCGGTAAAGGTGTAATTATCAAAAGCATCAATATAAGAAATAGATATATCGTTTAAGCAAACACAAGTATTAAGGGCAGTAATTATATTAAAATCATCACTATTTATCTTCACCCACCCAAACGGCTGATGCTTTTGCATTTCTTTCCAACACTCTTCTGCATCCTTGAATGGTCTGTACTTTGGCTCTGGCTTGATGCGGTATTCAAAATCATCATCAAAGCTTGGGTCTTCATCATCATACCAAAGTGATGTATCACCTTTAATACATCTGCTTTGTATGGTCTTTCCTTCTGCGTGTGCCTGAATTATAGGCAATAGGGCTTTTGCATTTTCTCTTGTCATACTCAATCTTCCAATTTTATATTATGTTTATCTGCGAAACTATCTTCTGCCTCTTCGCAAAACTGACCTTCGCAAAGTGATTCTGGGTAAGCTCTGCTAATATAACATTCTCGGTGGCATAATTCACAGATTTCTTTTTCGTAATTGTATCTTATCTCTTCTCTAGTCATTATTCACCCTCCTTTCTGACTAAATAGTCGTACATAGGCTTGCGGTTTCTACGATATTTATTACATATCTTTTCTGCCTCTTCCTCTGTATCGCAAGTTGCCATAACTCCATCGGGATATGTGTCCCAATATCTAACTACTTTAAATTTTGCCATATCAATCCTCCAACTCTTTAAGTGCCAAGACTAACTCATTTTGAATATGAATTGCCATACCTTCACTCAATTTTATTCTTTTTGAGCCAATAATCTTGGAAACATTATTAATGTGTACTATCGCTTTTTCTTTGTTCATTGCTTATCCTCCTTTTTTCTGTTTCTTTCTATATGCTTTAGTTGCGTAATACTTATATTGCCATATCGTTTATACATGCCTTTGAGATATGCAATATAGCCACCTAATGTTATTTTATCTGCATCCATATTCTCTTCTTTTTACCCTCTCCCTTTTACAGGAGAGGGTGGTTAGTTACTTCTCAGGCATTGCGCCACCATTCAACAAGCCCATATCTGTCAAACGAGCAGTTAAAGCGAGGTAGTACTTCTTCATACCTAATGACTGCTCATTCATCAATTTAAACTGATAGTCTCCAACTTTCTCGCGGAAACCATCTTTAGCTAAAGCTGCATTCAGCTTTGTCCAACGGTCTTTTAACTCTTTATGCTCATCGAGCATTCTTTTCTGAAAATCTTCCATATTACTTATATTTATATCCCATAAGGGATGGTTAGTTATTTGCAAATATACTCTTCCAACAAACTGTTTAAAAAACTTTCTGGAGAACCGACTGCCGTATGTCTGAGAACCCAAATTCTATCTTTCCATTGACGGATAGGAGAATTGTAAACCCATGCAAAGCGTTTCTCATTTAGAGGGATTCCATAACCACCTTTATACAATTTCTTCTTTAGCCACTTACGTAGCACCTTTTTTATTATGTTCTGTTTCATATTATATCTATTTATGCCCGAAGGCGGTTAATATACTAATGTAAATAGATGTTTTTATCACCTAAATCTTTTAATGCTACATTCTTACACTTTTCACAAAGAAATTTATTTCCCATACCTTTATCAAAACATGCTAAAGAAATAAATTCTTCTGGTTGGAATTTGTGCCCACAGCAAAAGCAAGTCTTTTGTACTGACAGATTAGCACTCTCACGCAACTCTTTAAAATGTGCAAACGTTCCAAAAAAATGTCCTTCTTCACACCCTACCGCTTTAAAGACTTTCTTTGTTATTTTTACTACTTCCATACCTACACCTCCATTTCTGAGTTAATTTTAAAAGCAAATAGGATATGCTGTAAGTCGTGAACGTAACAGATATAACCTCCCATAATATCACCATTTATTGAAACAGACCATTTGAATCCAGATTCGTCTGTGCAAAGTTTAATTCTTGGAATACGACTATGCGTAAAGTATATCTGCCCCTTATTCCACCCATTCTTCTCTAGAATCTCATGAGTAAGAGGAACTCCTGACAATTCTGCTTGGTTTACTGAATGTCTTACATAAGATAATTCATAATTATTTAGCCCAAGTGTGTCTATAATTGTATGTATTTTATTTTTATACATAACAATATCGTCAACTATATATTTCTGTGCCATACGCTTTACTTTTTACGATGATAAACACGAAGTGCTTTAGCTACTCTTTGGTCTTCTTTCCAACCTAAAGCAGCTTTAACTACTCTGTTCAACCAATATCTGTTTTTCTTCTTCTCGGAACCAAGAAGTATCTTATTAGCTAGTCTTGCTTTCATTTTCTACTCCTTTCTTTTTGGGAACATACTCATCCAGTTCATCGTTAAATTCATAGCAGTCTGGGCAGTAGTGCTTATCGCCTATCTCTGTCCATTCGCTTTCCATTGCTTGCTCTTTTGCTGTACATTCGTCTCCCCAAGCAATAATACCATCGTCCTCACCATAAATCTTTCCGCATCTGTCACAAATGACAGAATACATTGTAACTGGCTTAATCATTGTTGACCTCCTTCCTTTGGGAACAAATCATCAATATAGAGCCACTTTTCTATAGGTGCCCTCTCAACAAATCCTTTCCAAGACTTGAAGTCTTTTACTTGGGCTAATGAATAAAAGTTGCCTACACTATAGTGCAGCAATATCCATTCATCATATCCTTGTGGCTCTTCGTCTGTTTGATGCCACAAGTCCTTCAAGAACTCTTCTTGCATCCACTTGGCACCAGCTATAAAAGCGCATTGACTTAACGTTGTGTCTGCATAGCGTTCTGCGCTGGTTGGTTTCCTTGTGAGTCTTTTCGATAACTCGTTTTCTACTTTCGCATTGTACACTTTGAAAGCTTCTGTAATCTTATAATCGTCTGTCATACGCTTTAGTTTCTCATTATGTGACACTTAACAACCTTGTTTACTAGATGAGGTTGTGAATTATTGAAGTTCTCGATGAACTTACGTTCCATCTGCTCAGGGAAGATGGGCTTGGTGGGCTTTGGAATGGTGATGGTAGCTTGGATTTTGCTACCATCACTCATCGTCATTAAGCATCTTCTTGAAATTTCTTCTATTCCAAACATATTTCTGTCCTCCTAATATAAGCATCCGTGAAGGTACGGACGGGATTCGTTATACTGCATTTTCAACTTGATGTGCTCAACTAAGTCTATGCCTTCTATGTGGGCTAGGGCGAAGACCTGAACAAGAATATCCTGCAAGCGTAGGGTATTCATCCATGCTGGCGAGCAGGAGAAGGGAAAGTAGGTCATGCGAGTGATGATGAGGTACATGGCATCAGGAAGGGAGTAGGTTCCGTGCTCGAACTCTACCTTGTGATACTCTTCTGTCTTTTTGAGTTCAATATCGTTCATCAGACAGATTATCTTCTGAGAGTTGTAGAATCCTAAAAGCGACATGATGCGGATGGCTATGTCTGCAAACTCAGACTCTACGGTTCCTTCCAAGGATTCCTCGTAGGCTTGCTCCTCAGATATTCCCAGCCACTTGTTGTAGTCTTCAATACTTCCGTGTCGGCTGTGGCGGTGGGCTTGGATGGCCTCGCTCATTTCTGTAATGATGAGCATTAACTCTTGGTTGATGTCCAAATCAGGCTTTAACAAGCCTTTGACTTTGGCATTATCGTATGCCTTGGTCATAAACTGCTTTAGCAGTTGTTGCGTTAATGGGGTTGTCTCCATATTGTTTTTGAATTTATTGTTTTCTGATAGTGAATGCCATATCGTTGAGGGTTCTGCACCAGTCTATCTTGCCTTCTTCGCATAACTCGTTGATGGCTTGGTATGGCTGATGGCATCCTCGGTTGATGATTTCGGTTGTCAGAACGTGAGGTGGAACGATGTGTGCAGCTTCACGCTCTGCCTGAATCTCAGCGATGATGGATAGGATTTTTTCTTTCTCTGTCTTCATAAGGCGAAGGTAAGAATGAAACTTGTGTGACTAAAGACTGATACATGAGAACTTCCTTGTTTCCGTTTATGTCCATGATGCACCATTTTCCATCTATCATGGTTCCGATGATAGGCTTGTCTTTGTACCACATGATAAGGGTCTTGCCTTCAAAGAGAAGGCGGTGGGCTTTGCTTACTCGCTTGCCTACCTTGATATAGCCAAATATATTCATGTTAGAAGAGGGATAGCTGACCAGTCTTGTCATGGTAGTGATTCCCTGAGGGGAATATCAGTTCCTCGAACATGGCGGTCAGGCAGTTGGTTACTATTGAGTTTCCTGCAAGGGCATAGAGTTTGCTTTTGCAGATGATGAGTTGACCAGTCTTCTCCTTGCTTAGGAGTTTGTCTATGTCAGCTTCGTGTACTCCCATCAGTCGGAAACAATCTCTTGGAGTGTACTTCCTGATTTGGATTGAGTATCGCTTTCCGTTGGGAGCGGTATGGATGATTTCTTTGTTCATGATGGTTACGAATGTCATGTTTGACGTATCAATGGTTGTCTTGATGGTAGGTGAGATACCTTGCATTACTGCTTGGTTGTAGATGTCAAGAACCTGACCACCTACATCAGGTTTCACCTTCCCTGATAGGAGCAGGGATTTCATTCTCTTTCCTCCTGTTATCATATCTCCTTTACGATTAAGAATAGTGGGATGCAGTTACCTCCGTGACCCATGGCTGAATTGAGAGTAGGAGAGATTCCCTTGGTGGAATAGACTCTGGTCTGCTGCTCTATTCTGCCTTTTGTTTGGAGGTTTGCTAGCTTTATAATTTTGTCGCACATTATAATTTCTTGATGATTAAGACTCCACCCTTTGGATAATGACCAGTGTCTAGCATATTCATTACGCTGGTCATAGAAAAACTGGAGGTGACAGCAACAGAGCAGCCATCAGCAGTTTTCGGTATTGAAATCTTCGGGGTAGAGTTTTTCGATTGATTCATTGATGTCTGCTTTACAGAGATACTTTTCTAGGAGTGGCTGGGACATAAAATATTCAGGAGAAACATCGTCTTCCAAGATGTCCTCAACCGTAGTCTCTAACTTGATAGGCGAAGGGAAGTGATACTCTGGGTTCGGCTCGTCTTCTGTGCGTAGGATGGAAATAACAAAGATGCGCTCACGATTCTGAGGGATTCCGTAATCTTTTGCATTCAGTACCTTGTAGAAGGACGTGTAGCCATAGGAGTCGAGGTCTCGTATATACTGAAAGAAGTACTTTCTCATTGTCTTTGAGAGAAGACCTTTCACGTTTTCTAGCATCACATATTTAGGATGCTTTGCTTCCAGCATTCTTCTTTCTTGGAAGATAAGGGAAGAACGTGTTCCGCTACCTTCCTCTGCTCCCTTGCGAAGTCCTGCGTTTGAAAAGTCTTGGCAAGGTGAAGACCAACTAATGAAATCGAAGTCGGGAACCTCATTCCAATCAAGAAGGGCGATGTTGCCGAAGTTCGGGATTTCCCTGCCATGAAGAAGTCTGTAGGCTTGGATGGCAGAAGGTTCTATCTCGGAAAAGCCAACAACCTCGAAGTCGAACTCAGGATGCTTTTCTTTGAGGTATTTGAAGGCTAGGCTCTGACTGCCATACCCAGCGAATGCCTCGAAGACTCTGAGGGGATGCTGCTTGTTGTACTTACTGATTTGTATCATTGTGGTAAACGGTTTTGTAGATGTTACGGATTCCACTGGATGCCCAAACGTTCCATTGTTCCGTTGTCACGATATATCTCCAATGGGATTCTACATGAACTTTGTGGGTTATTCTTTAGAACTTCAATCATTCCGTAGATTCGCTGACGTAGTGCATGGTTCTTGTCTTCCTCTGTTATCTGCTGCTCTACCTTGGTCTTGGCGATGAGTTGGCTGATTTCGGAAGGATTCTCATTGACGGCTGCTGGCGGTGGTGTGGCTCCGATGAGTTCGTCTTCCCATCCTCGCTGGTTGAGGAAGGTTTGGAAGTTCTTGCGATACTGCTTGTCGGGCTGTGAGATTACATAGAGAGGAATATACTCTATAGCTGCCTTGCGGTCTTTCTGGCTCATAGAGTTCCACTTCTTTTCCAGTTTAGCCTTGCAGCCAACCTTCTTTTCGTATAGGTTCCATGCTCGTTCAAAGGTATATTCGTCTTTGACTTCCTTTGGAGGAGCAGTAATCTTGTAACCATTATCTTCGAGTAACTTGATTGCTTCGTTTAGTTTGGCTACAAAATCCTTTCCGTTTATGATTATTACATCACTCATAGTTCACCTTTTAAATAATTGTCGATTGCTTGGATAAATTCATCTAAGGAACGAATGATGATGTACTTGCCACCATGTCGTTCTACTTCATGCTGGAATACTCTCTGTTCTGGTTCCTGCTGTCCTTTTGGAGTCTTGTTTTCGATGCAGAGGAAACCGTACTGGGAGGTGCGCTTCAGGAGCAGCATATCAGATACTCCTGCCTTCATACCTTCCTCTTTAAGCCATGCGGCTTGTTGGGAGGTTCGCTTGCCGCCATTGGGGACGGCAAAGAAGACTCCTTCGAGGTCAGGATATACCCCACGGATATACCTGACCTCTGCGGCTTGCAAGTTGTGCTCATCGTAGGATGAACGCTTGCGTATCTTCTTGCCTTCCTTCTCTAGCTTAGCTTTGATTTCAGCGTAGCTTGCCATTACCAGTCGGTTGAGAAGAGGTCGTTGAGAGAATCTTCACCCATCAGACGGATGGCTTCGTTGGCATGATATGATGAGCAAAAATATATCTGGGCAGTATTGGTGCTTGTTACGCATCTAACCGTATAGTTTGAACCTTTCTTTACGATAACATATTTGTCATCTATTTCATTATCGAAATCTGGTTTCCATTCTATTTTGGAATTGATATACTTGGCGATGTTCTGCAACTTGTTAAATGCAATCATTCGCTTTGCCTGAGCAATAGATGTGCAGTTGTCGAAGTCGTTGTAATTTGAAGAAGTCATTACCCATGATGAAACCTTGTTACTTTCATCAAGGTAGTACGCATCCTTGTTATAGAACAAATCCTTGCAAATATCATCATAAGTGATAGGCTTGCCTTCCTTATCATCAGGAGTCTTCTTCTCGTCTCCTTCAATCTTCTTGCGAATCATCGGCTTGCCATCCTCACCGATGAAGACTTGAAGGTTGTCGGGAATAGGAAGTTCTACGGCTGTACCATCCGTTGGGATAGTACATTTGGTGAGACTCGCCTTTCCGTTATTGATGTTGGTAACGTCCTGATTGCTGATGCCTTCTGTATGAATATCAGGAGTCTCCTCGGTATTCTCTGCCATCTTCTTGGCAATCATGTCTACTCCTTTGCCAAGAAGTGCTCCGAAAAGCATCTGTGCGAATGGATTTAACTCTGGGTTGTTGCTGCGCTGACGATTACGTCTGTTGTTGCGCTTGTCGTTTCTACGTGTCATACTAACTATAATTTTGTAAAATGTTATTAAACTCGTCTTCTGTAATACCATTAGCCATGAGAATGGTTAGGATGGTATCAAGACATCTACTATATACTTCATTGAAGGCTGGCTCATCTATCTTGGCGAAGGAGATAGACTTGGCTCTTTCCAAGAACTTCTGTCCGTTGAGGTCGTATAGCGGTTCGCTGAATCCTGACGTTATCAGAAGCTCTTCACGGAATGTGTCTATCGAGCGTAGGTTTATGCGCTGCTGCTCTGTAAGACAATCCCATGCTGCTCTGATAAGGGCGAAGAACTTGCGGTGGAACTTCACGTTTCTCGGTCGGACGATATTCGCCTTGACGATGGAACCAACCTTTATCTTTTTCATTTCCTCGTAATCATCATCCGTGTAGGGGCGAAGACCAGTGGAGGTTCTTACTAGATGGATTTCCATACCTTATATATTAATGATTAGAATGGGAGACCACTTTTCTGCTGACCACCTGCAAATTGAATGTTCTGCTGAATAGGTTGACCGCTTGCATTAACCTGAGGGGGAAAAGTCTGCATCTGCTGCTGGATAGGTGCTGGCTGAGGTGGATAGTTGGCTGCTTGCTGCTGAGTAACCTGACCTATCTGGCTCTGTACCATCTGTCCCTGCTGCTGACCATTTGGTCGCTCCACCTTCCAACAATCCAACTGATTGAACCATCGTCCGTCTCTAGACTGGTGCGCCTTCAATCCGATGTTTGCGGTGATGATTTCACCTACCTGAATGCCGAACTGCTGAATCTTATCAGAACCGTAAACTTGGATAACGGCTCTTGAAGGGTACTGCTGGTTCAACTCTTCAATCACATACTCTTGGGAACTCCATTGAGTTCCGTTTTGGGAAGTTCCCATTAGAACTTGCCCTGCTGCAATAATCTTGCCTGTAAACTTTACGTTCATATCTATACTTAATTAAGTTTGATTCTTAATGACGGCTTGGTTTCCGTTTCCTTTAGATAGTGCTCGTAGTGGTCAGGCTCCGTGTCCTTGAAAAGCTTCGTGTCGAAGGTCTTCTTGGTGGTAGCTGCCACATAAGAGTAAGAACCGATGTTGGTCTTGATGGATTTCTGCTTGTTGGCTTCCATCATCTTCATCATCTGTTCCTTTAAATCGTCCTGCTTGATTTTCAGGGCATCCATACGAGCGGTGATAAGTCTGTATTCCTGCTCTAGTGCCGAGAATTGTTCGGGAACCTCCACCTTATATTGATAGTCGGTATCATCTGCGAGATAAGCGTTGATTAAATCGTCAATCTGATAATCAGCTACCCTAGGTAGCGGCTGGAACTTGCTCTGTCCGTTCTTGAACCACATACAAACAATCTCCTTCACCTTCAAGTCAGGATTCTGCTCCTCGAACCATTTTGCATAGATGGATAGCTGGAGAGATACGTTGTCGTAGTGGAGGGTGGCGGTGGTCTTGTAATCGACTAGATAGATGTTGCCTTCCTTGTCGGCAAAGATTCCATCAATGGCAGAAGCGAAGTTCTCGCCATCTGTAACAAGATACTCGGATGCTACATAGTGCAAATCGTATGCGACTAACATACTATGGAAGGCAAGAAGCTCTTCTGTAGGGTTCGGGTATTGTTTGATGTCTGCATCGAAGATGGAACAGAAGGTTTCAAACGTATTGTGGATAAGTCCTCCTCGCTCTGCTGCCTTCATCAATACAGACTCAGGAATGTTCTTGTATGTGTCGGGGAATGCTTTCTTGATGAGCGTTCCAGTTACACCTTTCAGTTCTTTCTTTCCGATGAAGTACTGGTGAGATTCCTCAATGAATGTGACTCTTGGTACATTCAGGGTGATTTTCTTTGTTGCTGCTGTCATATTATTGTAATCCTAATTCTTTCTTTTTGGCTGATACTGCTTGCATGAACTGAGGGCTGGCGGTGAGCGGCTTGTATGTCTGAACTACCCATACCAGATTGTCCTTGTTGACACATCTGCTAAGGTATGCCAAACCTTCGTTCAAGTCATTAGTGTGATACTGGGGTGTTGCTGGCTGCTGTGCGGCTTGTGTTGCCTGAGCAGTTGGATGCTGAGTCTGTGTCTGCTGCTGCGCTGCTCTACTATCCTGAGCACCATACTTACTATCAATATCTATGATGTCTTTTCCTGCCTCGAAATAAACGTCTGCTGCTACACCAAGAGCCTTCATTGCAACCGACAAGGCATCTGTGAGTGCCATCTTATAGCATTCATCCGATACGTATGCACCCTTGCTTTCCATTGAAACTTCTGACGAACCTCCTGTTCCTTGAATGGCATCAGACCATTCTCCGTTCACCTTAATAAAGAGGTCGATGTTGCAATAGGCTTTCACCTCGCTACCAAAAGTCTCTGTCCATTGCTTAGTGATTACGTACTTCCAACCGATTCCGCACACACCAAACTGCTCTGTCATTGCCTTGATGCGCCACATTGGGTTAATGTCGTGCTTTCCTCTTAGTCTTCCTGACTGAATTTGTCTAAGTGCTTGCTGAGGAACGGCTTTGAGTTTGTTGTAATAATCTAAATTACCCATAATGTTAAATATTAAGTTGTTATTGATACTTCCATTCATAGTGGCTGCATCGGTAGCCACCATCTGGATTCATCTTCGGATTGTCACACATGGTCGAGAACAGACAATCGTGACAACTGCTTGCTTTATATCTCATATTGTATGGTTTGAAATGTTCAAATTAAAAACCCCACGATTCTCACGAATGGTGGGGGCGAGTGTTCATTATTTTAATATAACCTGAGCGGTCGCTACCGCAGATTGCTAATGTAATTTGTATGGTAAATTTTAATATGTCAATATTTGCAGTTTCCTTGAAAAAGGAGGGGCAGTAAAATGAATATGATTAAAACTGCCACCTCCGTGGAGCGACATCTATACAATCTTGCCGGATGCTGAATCGCTCCTTGGTTCCCTTCTGCATTTATGGAGGCTTAGGACTCCCAGCACTAGAATCGCACATATTGTGATATATCTAAATTTTTACGAACAACGAACCTATTTACTAAACCGGAACAAAAGAAAGCATTCGTGCTGGCTGCATTAGAACCGATTTGTAGTTGTGCGCTTCTACCTTTCTGCTACCTTATCTTTAAGGGTCACGGCATGAGGTCTGCATCTTCACAAGTGAACTCCAAGCGTTCCAAATTCCACCCAGTGGGTGTATGTATTAGCTTGCCACTTCCACGTCTAAGCATCATCTGTGGTTAATAATGCTCCTTTTGGGTACGTGTACCTCTCTAGGAAGGTTTATCCTATCCGATATAAAGCCTTGGAATCGGGCTATATGGGGCGCAAGGTGGGACTCGAACCCACGACACATCGAAGGTGCATGAACCTTCATACTCTACCATCTGAGTTACTTGCGCTTTCAATCAATAATCTAACTAACTTAAAAACATAATGAGTAAAAATGGCTATTACTTACCCTTATATCTACTTGCTCACTTCCTTGAAGTAGGAGCGGATTTCCTTGATTACGAGGACAAACATGGCAATAGATGCCACGAACATAATATCTGCGAACATAAGTTTATCTGTTTAATGGGTTACACAATAGGCTGCTGCCTCTGATTCTATCTCTGCCATACTCTTGCTGCGGTTCTGCATCATCCAGTCTTCCAACTCGCTCTTCTTGAAGTAGAGTAGGTTGATATTTGGCTTGTAGCAGGGGAGTATATGCTTTCTGACGTTTTCTCTCACTCCTCGAACCGTCATGCCTAGTATGATTGCAGCTTCCTTAATGTTGAGCACATTCTTTGCAGCAATCATCGAATACTGCTCGATGCGGTCTAGCTGCTCCTTAATCTCTGGGTCTATCATATCAGCTGAATTTGAGGGTTTGTTGACTGGCACTAGCTGCATTGGCTGGCTCTGTTCCACCAGTGCCCTTATCGCTGGGAGTGTTCTCCTGCTCTATCAAGGGGAGAATGCCCTTCGCTTTGAGTGATTCATAAAGGAAGATTCTTCCTTTCGTTGTCCACTCGGTGTTGTACTTCACATCGTGCCGACCATCACTTCTCTGTATATCTACCGCTCTGCTGTGAACGTAGCCGCCAGTAAGGAACTTTCCGTACAATATCCACTGACCTCGAACCTTGTGCTGAATCTTCATTGCTTCCAGTTCTTTATTCAGCTTCATGGCACTCATTCCGTAGTCCTGAGCAATCTGGGTGACGGTCATGGTGGCTGTACTCTGCAAGATTTGGTCGTAGTAGCTGACCTTTGGCAGCATTTCGGTAATCTTGTTGCCCAGTTCCATGTTCTCCTTGCTGATAGTGAGGATGGTTGCTTGCTGCTGCTTGTTCTCCAAAGCTAGCTGCTGTTTCTCTTCCTCAGACTTGACCAGAGATTTGAGGGCTTCTAGATAGTTCTGAGGGACGGATGGCTTTTGATGTTGCTCCTCCAGTTCCTTCCATCGTTTAATCAACTTGGCTCTCGCTTCATCGTTGAACTTGGTGGCGATGTATAGACATTCTTCTTTGTTGAGGGAGAAGCATGAAGTCTCTCTCGTACCACCATTTGGCTGGTTGACTTCTCTTGATGTCAGCGCAAATTTGCGCCCACATACATTTTCCCAAGCTGGCTCCATGTTTCGGATGGCTCTCATTATATCTTTGTGAGCCTTGCCAGTAATCTCTGCAATCTGTAGTGATGTCATTCTGTCACCATCTACAATAGTTGAAATTTCATTCATAGGAATCCTCCAGTTTTAAAATCGGGCGGTAGTGTATGAAACAGAAAGTGACAAATTTTCATTTTATACATTATTAAATCTACCGTTGCCCGATTGTAGTTTTTATTTTGTACCTTTGCAGTGACAAATTTTTATTTTAACTTAATTCAATTTCGTATGAAACAGAAAGTAATTACATTCACTCATTCTTGTGGCAATGCCGACAACTTGGATATTGAGATTCAAAAGAGAATTGATGCTAACCCTAAATATAAGGTTGCTCAGATTTCTACTTGCTATTGCCCTATTTACGACATGAAAGATGGTTCTTTAAAGTACCCTCTGTTATCAGTCACTTTACTTATGGAAGAGGTCTAAGTATCTTTGAGCTTCATCTAAATCAACTTTTTCTCCTTCAGAGACTTTGCAGTCGTTAATTAGATGATTGCTCCACCATACTACTTGGATTCTCATGTGCCATTCCAAGATTGGTGAGTCATATACCCATTCGAATACCTGTTCGTAGTTGGTAGGCTCGCCAATACGCTTTACGAGTTTATACCTCAGCCACGTTCTGAATAATCTCTTAATCATATTCACCTCCTTCCTAGTAGAACAAGACCTTATCGGTCTCAACTCCTCCGAACTCATTCAAGGCATCCTGCCTGATGCTTTCAGATTGCTTGCTCTGACTCCTAAAACTTAGAGCGTTGTAGATTGTTTCCCTTCGGCAACCATACCGCTCAGCAAGTTTTTTACCCACTTTAGGTGGAACCTTGATAATTTTTATCTTTTTTACTTGCATATCTTAATTTTTTGTTGTACTTTTGCTTTTAAATATATAGCAACTTGTTATTAACGGTTGCAAAGTTAGTCATTTCTTGCTAATCTACCAAATATTTAGCAAGAAATTATTAACCGATTATGAATTATTAAGTATGGTTTATAAATGTAAAATGTATGGAAGTTACTATTTTTCAGCGTATTAAGCTGATTTTGGAGGATAAGCAAGTATCGGTTAACGCTTTATCAAAGTTAGTCGATATGTCTCAAACTACCCTTAATACTCAGTTGAAGGGTGAGCGTGCTTTGTCGGCGAATGTTGTTGCAAAGGTACTTATAGCCTTTCCTGACGTGTCTGCTGAATGGTTGATGCGTGGGGTAGGTACTATGTATAGTAATCAAGATGCAGATGATTCATCTTATATGGTGGTTGAGACTCCTCATCGTGAAGAACCTAAGATAGAAGAGTCTCATCAGGATGATTCTGTCTGGAAGGCGAAGTATGAGGAATTAGAGAAACGCTACGACCAGCTATTGTCTATATTAGGCGGTGGTATGAGACAAGCAAATGTAGGATAATTAAAATGTGGTAGGTATGGAGTTTCTTCATAAATTGGTTATGTTTGCATCCATCTTACTGGTTACTGGATGGATGATAGGGGTTTGTGATTCACTATTTCATGGAAGGTTCTTTAACTGGCTATGTGAAAAGAAGTGGATGGTTGCTTCTATAGGTGTATTGCTACTGATATTCATTGCTAGAGTATGGTATATCGTGTTGTTTGATATTCAAGATATTGTTAATTACCTCTTTGGGTTATGCGGATGCAGTCCTATAGATTTAAAGAACTTTGGATAATGGAATATATATTAGGTATCATTGTATTTCTGTCTTTGTCGGCTATAATAATATGGTCTATCCTTCAAAGTTCTAAGGAGGAAAGCGCAAAACGTGACAAGGAATTTATTGATAGAATAAGAAAGAGTGCTCTTGAACGTAAGCCTTCTATCTGTATTGAGGTTGATGGGTGTAAGATAATGCTGAAAGAGGAATTCATAAAGCGAGAGTGGCACAAGACCAAAGAAGGTGGAATACCTATCCGTGGTCAATATGAACCAGCGGCACATTTCTTGAAACGTGTTGATGAATATCGTAAAATGAAGGCTAAGCAGAAAAGGCGTTATGATGAGGAGGTGGCACGAAAGAAACAGAGTATCTTAGGTAGATGCGAAAAGGCTCCTTTATCAAAGTCTGAATATGAAGCTGACGAAATAATAAAGAATTACAATGGAGAAAAATAACAAAAAGGATGGAAAACTTAAACGACTATAGATTGTTAGTGTTATTGAATAAATTAAAGAAGGAGGAATATATAACATTTGAGGAACGATGGATAAGATGGTTTGCAGTCCGTTCCATACCTGAGGATTCTAGAAAATATCTAGAAGCTGCTGATGCTTGCAAAGATGATGTGTTGTTGAAAAAGGTAGGGGTAGGCGATATTAGAATAACTCCAAAGGGCAGGGAACAGATTCCTGTTCTTTGGAGAACTAGTGTTTATGGTAATGCTGTAAAGAGTAAGTGGATAAGCTATGCTAGTCTAATAGTATCTTTGTTATCGGCTATAATGTCAATCGCTGCATATTGTAAAGACTAGGATAGATGTAGTTAGAGAAAGCAAAGATACGAGAAGGCTGATGTATGGTAAGCGCATACTTGGTTCCTTTGGTAAATCCCAAGTTACCAATCTAGCAATAACCTCCCATATAATGAAGAAGGGTGTTATTATCCACATCAATATGTTTTCTGTCCGTTCATTCATAGAGGCAAAAATACGGTTTTCTCCTGAGAATCAGAAGCAAATTACATAGTTTAACTTTTAATCTCTGCAAAGTTTGCAGCAAACGTTGCAAACATTGCAGAGACTAAGAGTTGGTACGGAGAGGGTACGGAGGAGGTACGGAGCGGGTCTAGTCCTTGTCGAAGAACTTATCAATGAGTCCCATTGCATCATTCTTCTTCTTGTCTATAATCTTGGCATAAATCTCTGTGGTTGCGATTCTTGTATGCCCCATCAACTTACTGGTAGTGTAGATGTCTGCTCCCAGTGTAAGCATCATGGTTCCGAAGGTGTGCCTTGCAGTATGGAATGTGATGTCCTTCTTGATACCAGCGTTGGCTGCCCAAACCTTGATATGAGTAAGAACCGTCTGTTCGCATCCCATACCATTGAAGATAAACTCATTTCCGTCCTGCTCAGGCAACCATTCTATAGCCTTGCCTGACAGATTGTAGGAAACCATCTTGTTGGTCTTCTTCTGTATGATAGACAGATGCCATGACTTGGTTCCATCCTCGTTGGTCACTTCCCTGATGTCTGACCATTTCAGTCTCCTGATGTCGGAGATACGCAAACCGCAAAAGCAGGAGAACATGAATGCCTGCTTGATAACTGGAACCTTGCATTCTGTTTCAGCTAGTTTCTTCACCTCTTCAATATCCAAGAAAACCCTGCTGGTTTCAGGCTTCTTCGGCTTCTCTCGCTTATCCACCTCGCTGAATGGATTCTTGTATATCATTCCACCTTTCACGGCTCTGCTGAGCATTTCGTTGAGGTGGTTGCAATACATAATCTTAGTGTAGCTGGAAAGCGGCTCTCCATTACTCTTCTTGGTGTTGTTCAGGAACTCAATGAATCTCACACAATACTTCTTGTCAATGCTGGATAGCTTGATACTCTCTCCCTTGTAGGCGATGAGTTGCTTTCGGGTGCATTCTATCTGTGCTGCGATGCGGCTTGGAGACTGCGATGTCTTCATCTTGTAAGTCTTGAAGTTGTCTATCCAGTCCATGAGCTTCATCTTGCTCTTGACGGATATGATACCCGATATACTGTTCTTGATGTCCAGTACTCTCTGTGCCTTGATAACGTTGGCGGTAGCCATTGTTTCAGCATTCTTTCTTCTTGCCTCTGCCTTACCTCTGCCCACCTCTGGTACGATGTAGAGTTTCAGGAACTCATAGGTTCTCTTGCCATCCTTGTAGATGTCCAGATAGACACTCTTGTTTCCGTTGGCAAGTTCCTTGAATCTGATAGTGACAGGTTCCTTTTCGATTGTTTTCTTCCTTCCCATAAGCCTTTGTTTTATAAATCTGCTGCAAAGATAAGCATTTTTTTTGTTACTCGCAAGTTTTGGGTAACAAAATAGTAACAAAACTAACACGTATCAGATGTATAGGTAATGTATATCTAGCTTACGGAAAATTAATTTTCCGAAAAGATAATGCGCTGGAATTTAATAGGTTAGATATACATTACCTATACATTAGGTAACAGATGGGTGAAAATGGGCTATTTACTATCTTTATTATTCCAATACGATTTATTTTACTAGCTAAATGCTTGATTTATAGATTGTTATTAGGTTTGTTGCTTTTGACGAGTAACAAAATAGCAACAATGAAGTGTTAATCTTTGCAAAGTAATCAACTTGCACACAATAAAGATACGAATTAAATCTTATTCACAATTAGTTTTTGAAAAGACTTTAACTTAGATTAACATTGTACCATTTCGTATATCAAATGTATATCTATTTCCCTAAAAATCAAATTTCATTTACATTCAACAAATTTTAGCATTTGGAGGTTTCAAAAAAAGCTTCTATCTTTGCATCGTCAAAGTTGCGATTGACAGACTAAAGTAGTCCTCCTTTCAAGGCGTAAGCCTACAAGATATGAACCTCTGGGTCGTTGTTCGCAACCAACACTCGGGGGTTCTTTTTTTTGTTCCCCTGAGTTTAACGACAAGACATACGAGGTTCAATCCGTGCAGTCCTCTTCGGAGTTATCGACCGATATATAAAACTGCTCAGTCTAGTAGAATATATCCATGTAGGTAAACCCTGCTCTGTCCCATCCATTGACAACAGGTGCCCATCTGCCGAAATGCACTACCCCTATATGGACGAAACAAACAGAGTGGGTAACTTTGTTCTATGTAGGCTTTGGTAAGGATAATCTACTGCTTATAGTAGTTGATAATTGATTAAAGATTTTCCTTGCTGCTGCCCTTTCCCTTAGGGGATGGGTAAAGAATGGATAGTATATATAATTGAACTAGTAAAATTTTGGCTTATGGAAAAGGAAGAAAAAGCAAAGGTGATTCTTGACTACGACAAGTATCAGGAGTTGCTCAAAAGAGTAAATGACACTGATAAAAAAACTTTGGCTGTAGCTAACAAAGCTTATGATAAAGCTAAGCAAGAAGATGCAGCACTGATAGGTATATTGAGAGAAAAAATCGCATCGTTGAAAAAAGATAAAAGCGATTTATGTTCTGCTCTTTCAAACCTCGAAGGAAAATATGTGTCTTTAAAACATGATAGCTTTGATATGATGAATAAAAGTCGTTTCGAGGGTTACATTGATTTCACGTCTAAGCATGGTAATAATATATATCGTGAAGTGATGGATTCTTTGGATGAGAGTCTTAAAACAATTCCTGCATTATCTTTCTGGAACTACTTTACTGGCAAGGCTGATAGAGTCTTCTGTGATAAGATTAGAACTTGTGTAGGTAGTAGTATTAAAGACGCATTCTTTAGAATATTGGAACAGATTAAATCATAGGTTATGGCGATAGAGTCAATCAGTTGTCAGGTCAGGACTGCTCGTAAGCAGCATGTATGTGAGTTATGCCTTTGCCCTATCCATAAGGGTGAGGAGTATGGGTATGAGGTCTTTAAGGTAGATGGCAAGATAGAATCTCATAAGCGGCATCTGGAATGTGATGAGTTGACCGCCAATGATGAGTTTCAGACGGAAGACTACGGCTTGCGCTATACTTCCGAGACTTTCTATAGGGCGGTGTACGATTACATTCACCTGCATCATAATGGTGATGATAACTGGGCTGGCTCTATGTTTAACAGAGTGATTAAGATATTGAATGAGTTGAATGCTTATCAATATATTGATTTAGGAAAATATGAAATTTAAAATTTTTACTTATGGAACTAGATGTATTTCTTAAAAGTGTCCTGAGTGATGCTAAGTGGTTAATTTGTAAAGGTGGCACGGATAGGGCAGAAATCTTAAACCGTGTGCTTAGAAATATTGACTATGCCTTGAAGGAACTGGATGGGGTTGACCTCATTAACCTCAACAAGGTATGGCATCAGGCGAAAGATGTTATGCCACCACGCATTTATGGTGGCAATCATGCAGACTTGCTGTGTGTGCATCAGTTCAAGCCTAATTCCCATCCTCATCTTACTCACGAAGAGAATTGCCCTGAGTTTGAGGAGTATCTTAAAGCGAGTCCGAATGACTGGTGGTGTAGAACTGGTGATTTGTTAAAGAAGGAACATCGTGAACTTTATTGGAGATAGATATTATTAATTTAAATAGTTAAGATTATGAGTGAATTATATTGGTTAGGTGTTTTGGGCAGCTTACACGAAATTGGTGGGGCTATAGCTGTTGTTTCACTTTTAGTATGTGTAGCTTTAGGTTTATGGTTCTTTATGTGTAGTACTGATGGTGAAGAACCATCGCCTATTATTAAAAAAGTGTTCAAGGGTTCTTTGTTTGCTATTGTGTTAGGTGTAGTTATGGCAATATTTATACCTTCAACAAAGAATTTGCTTATCATCTATGGAGTAGGTGGAACTATTGATTACCTCAAAGAGAACAAGGATGCAAATAAGATTCCTGATAAGTGCATTAAGGCTCTTGACAAGTATCTTGATGATGCGTTAACGGAAGATAAAGATAAGAATTAATAATGGTATCAGAATCAGCTAGATATTATCAGACTCACCCAGCAGCTAGGGAGCGGAAGAAGAAATATGATACTCGTTTTGAGTCTTCTCCTGCTCAGAAGGCTAAGCGTAGGGAACTTGCAAAACACAACGCTGTTCACGATAAGAAATATGGGGCAGCTTCTCGCAAGGGCATGGATGCTAGCCATACCAAGGCAGGAATCAGGTATAAGCCATCATCGGTGAATCGTGGTTCTAAGACTGATATGGCTGGAGATAGAAGGGCTAGAGGCGGTCGCTGATAGTGAATAAAAAAGAATAGGGAGTGCTCACGCATTCCCTATTTTATTATCCTAACAATCTTATAAACCTTAAACCAAAAACCTATGATAAAAACAATCGTTCTTCTTATGAATTACATTTTAACTTTCATCTTCTGATAGCTGTCTTAACTTCTCTGTAAGCGCATTGTGTACCTCACGCTTATCGTCAAGAGTAACGGTCTGTAGCTTAGGGCAGTTGAACTCCAAAATCTTGATGAAGGTCGCAACCTTATCCTTCGGCTCGCATTTATACCATGCTTCCATGAAGTCTTCCCAAGCCTCTCTAGAAAAGTCAGCACACAACTCACGAAACTCCTTTGTGATAGGAGATTCGTAACCTTTCTGTTTTCCTCCAGTCTTCGTTCTACCTTTCTCGAACTGACCTTTTGTATTTCTGTCTGCTGCCATATCTAAAATATTTTGGTGCAAAGATATACAAAATAGTTGAAGGTGAAGTTTTATCCGTTAACTTACCTGCCTAAATAAACGGATAAAATACGATTCTCGGATGGTATCAGTATCTTTGTACCATTATTAATAATTTAAATTTCATATATATGATAGGTGCATTAATAGGTGCTGGGCTTAGCGTTGCAAGCAGTATCGCTGGCGGTATAGCTAACCGCAAGGGGAGACGTAAGCAGGAGCAGATGATTGCCCAGCAACAGAAAGAAAATCAGGCGTGGTATGATAGGAAGTACAATGAAGACCCTACCAAACGTGCTGATACGGTTCGTTTGCTCACTCAGATGCAGGAGCAGATTAAGAACAGAAACAAGGCTGCTAAGGGCAGACAGGCGGTGATGGGTGGTACGGAAGACTCCACTACTGCGGTGAAGGAGGCAAACAACAAGACTCTTGCTGATACTACGTCACAGATTGTAGCTGCTAATGATGCCCGAAAGGATAACATCGAGCAGCAGTATATGGCAAGAAAGAGTCAGTTGCAGGGGCAGCAGATGGGGCTTGAAGCTGAGAAGGCTGCTGATACTGCCAATGCGGTTGCAGGAGTGGCTGGTACTGCTGCCAACATCGCTGCATCGCTTGATAGTGGTGCTGGTAAGAGTAAGGTGACTCGACCTAGTGTGGCATCGCCTACAGCTACAGATATGGCTAAGTTGGATGCAAAGGTGGGGGCTGCTCCTACCCAGCAGCAAGTGGCAAATGATTTGAATAACATGATTGGTGACAATGCGCCAAAAAAGATTAAAGCATAGCCTATGAAAGCATCAGATATGTTACGAAACAACAATGGCTTGAAGACTACACAGAGTGTACTCAACAAGCAGCAGAGTGGTGCGGATGCTGCCCAGAAGGAGAATGCCGAGCAGATTAACATGAACACTGCCCAAGCTATGCTGCATGGTAAGGAGAAGCAACTTACTCCTCCAAAGGATGCACATGAACAGGCGGTAAGGATGAACCAGCAGACTGCTGAGGGTATGCTTAATGGCTCTATTCCTATGGATAAACCATCTGTCCCCATCGTGAAGAAGGAAGAACCAGCAGAAAAGCCTAAGCAGTTGTCTTATGCCGACATGTATAAGATACTGAATCCTGAGCATCAGGAAACGGATGAGCAGAGGGCGAACAGAGAAAAAAAGGAGCGTACCAAGGCTCGTATCGCTGCTCTGGGTGATGGTCTCCGTGCGCTCAGCAACATCTACTTTGCTAGCAAAGGTGCTAAGGTAGTACACAATCCTGAGTCGGATATGACTAAGGCGGTGAATAAGCGCAAGGCATATATGGATGAGCAGAGAGAGAAGAATCGGGCATCATGGCTGGCTGGGTATCAGAGGGCATTGGCTTTGGATGAGGAGGCTCGCAAGAATAACCTGACTCTCGCTGAGCAGATGAGGTATCACGATATGCAGAATGACATCAACAAGGTTAAGAATGACCAGAGTCAGCAGAGAATCGACCAAGGTAATAGAAGACTTGACTTGTCGAAGATGAAGTATCAGACTGATGCTGATTACAAGAAGGCGGTCTTGACTATTAAGGAGGCTTTGGCTGATGGGCAGATTTCCCACTGGCAAGCACAAGATGCTATCCAGCGTATGAATGCTGAGACTGGTCGAATCCGTGCCAACAAGTCGGGCAGTAGTAGTTCACGAAAAGGCTCCTACTCAGGAGAGGTTGATGAGTATATGGATTTGATGGAGAATGACCCTGAGGGTATGGCTGAGGCTGCAAAGGAAGTCAAGAAGATGGGCTACTCACCTAAGACAGCAGCAGGAAAGAAGGCTCAGAAGATTGCTTATCAGCGTAAGCATGGTAAGGGTAAACAGAACCATACTTCATCATCCAACAATGGTGGAAAGAAAAAGACTGGTGTAAACTGGTAACAGAATAGGTAACAAACAAATATATATATCATGGCAGAAAGACCATTATACACTTTATACAAGAATCTGAAAGCACAGAACTATGATGTGCCTGACGATTACAATAAGTTTGAGAGTGCTCTTACAAGAGACGGAAAAGGTGGTGCGGATAACAGACATGCTATCTATGAGAACTTGAAGGCTCAGAACTTTGATGTTCCTGATACCTATGAGCGTTTTTACTCTGCACTCTTTGAACCTCGTAGTAAGACTTCGTCTAGAGCGAAGGGCGGTAGTGTTCCTATGACTGCTGCTGACCGTGCTCGTTTCTCGGCTGGGGCACAAGCTGTCCTGAATACTGCTAGACAAGTTAAGCGTGCATCTGGTAATATCCGTAAGACGGTTGAGCAAGCAAAGAAGTTTAATGCAAATGATGGTAAGGTGACTATCGGTTTCAAGAATCCTTTGCAGAATCAGAATGTACAGAAGAATGAGTTCAACTATAATGCCACAACTGGCAAGACTGGAACCTATACTACAACTGATGGAGAGGAGTTTGACAACGAGTATGATGCTACCCAGTATCAGAATAAGTTGGATAAGTATGGGGAAGAGTGGAGCAAGGCTGTAGGTATGGGTATGGTTCCTTCTGAGTTGGATAAGGCTGACCCTGATTTGTCCGACATAGATGTTGCTAAGCGACAAATGGAGAGAAGACAAGAGTGGCTTAACGAGAATCAGAACAGACGTTCTAAGGAATTGAATGAGTCTATGCACTTGCAGGGTTCTCCTTTTGTTGCATCTGGTGGAGCGGTTGCCCCTTCTTCGTTTAATACGGCTATAAGCAATGAGGCAAACCGCTTGTCTGATGTAGAGTATGGTGCCTATAATACCGCCAAGGCTTATAATCAGATGTTGCGTACCACTCTGCTTCAGGAGTTGAAGGAACAAAAGCAGAGAAATGAAAATGCTGGTTGGTGGAAAGATAAGTGGAATGACGTTTCCAATTATTTTGGTGCGATGTTTAATACCATGCTTGACCCGAAGTTGTATTCTCAGGGTGTTATGGATGCAGCTATAGCAAACAATGTCCTCCAAGTAAAGAAAGGCATGGAAGATGGAACAATTAAGAAAGGTTCCAATGCTGGAAATGCCGCACAAGCCATGCTCGGTGCTATCCAGCAGCAACAAGCAGAAGCTGCTAAACAGCAGCAGTATGGAACAAAGGCTTATCAGTATGGTGACATGAGCGGTCGTTCCTTAAAGTTTATGGGAGACTTTGCGTTAAGCGGCTGGAGAAATGTTATGACTACTGGTTTTACTAAGGCTGGAGAAAAGGTTGGAGAGAAAATGGCTCTCGGTGCTCTTGGTAAATGGTTTACCAAAAATACTGGTCGGGTGCTCGGTGATATAGCTGGTAGTGCGGCATTGGCAGCAACCAACCAACTTGGTTCTACATATAATAATGTGATAGAGCGTTATGTTGGAATGAATAACGAGAATGGCGGTGTGACCCAAGGCAAGAATGGTGATTTGAAGTTCAATGAAGGTGTCAGCCTAGGCAAAGCTATCAAGGATGGCTTTGGCTCTGCTACAATAGAGAACTTCTCGGAAATGTTCGGTGAGTATCTACCTGGGGCACCTAAGTTGTTGTCAAAGTTAGGGCTTTCTAAAGTATCAGCTTTCTTTGAAAAGATAGGTAATAATGCTTACTATAAATGGTTGAGCAACGCAACTAATAAATCTGGAATCCAAGGTGTGATGGCTGAGATTTCGGAAGAGGAGTTTGGTACTGCCCTTCATGCAGCATGGGGTGATGGAGACGGAAGTTGGAGTGACTTTAATGTCTTCACGAATCCTGATGCTAGAGAAAAGCAGATTGATACTTGCCTTGGAATGTTCTATTCTGTTGGTTTTATGCAGGCTCCTCGAACTGCTGTAGGTGCTATAAATGCTGTTCAATATTTCAATATCAAACATCAGGTTGCCAAAGCAGACAAGTTCGGTCAGGTGATGTTTAATGATAAGTGGGAGGAAATCAAAAGCAAGATTGATGTAACAACAAATGCAGACTTGACTAAAACGGTCTTGGATGCTACTCGCTCAGACTCCATGACTGCTAAGCAGAAAGGTGCAGTTATCAATTATGCTATGTTCCTTAGCAAACTTCGTGGATTCAATCAGGCAGCAGATGCTAAGACAAAAGATAAGGTTGAAGAAGGTGATACTGCTCCGACATTATCCAATGACCTTGATGATGCTTATACAGAAGGTCACAATGCTGATGATGCAGACAAGCATGATATTCAGTTGGAGCAGAACGACAAGGCGAATGAACTTGCAGCCATGTTGCATATTACTCCAGAGCAGTTGCATGATATGGCAGATGAAGACTTGGAAGCTATGACTGGTCAGGATGATAAACTTGACCAAGCTATCTACGATTACCAAGTATCTACTGCCAAGTATCAGGGAGTGATGGATGGAGCACAAGATGAAGTTGATATGGCAGCACATCAGGCAGCTATGGAGACGGATAACATGACTGACCTGAGTCGTGGAACCGTCCGTAAGGCAACCATCAAAGCTACTGGCGGCTTGGAAGACTATGAGGTTTACATTATTAGTGGTAATATCGCTACTCACGATGATGGTTCTATTAACGTGGGTGATAGTGATGATATGATTATCTATTACGACCCAACAACTGGCAGAAAGGAACACGCTGATGCTATGATGTTCGCTGACCTCATCGAAGAACTCCCTGCTGCTGATGTGAAGGCTCAGGCTATTATTGATGCAAAAGAAAATGCTATCAAGAAGGTTGCTGGTATCATTGATGGAACCGTTGAGGTTGGCTCCCAGTTCTCTGTTACTGATGCAGACGGAACAGAGCATACCTATGAGGTGCTGGCTGATAATGGTGATGGTACTGCCATGATAACTATTGATGGTAACGTGCCTACAGAACTTGTAAAGGGTGAGAATGTACAGATACCATATTCGTTTGCAGACTTGCAGCAGATGAAGGATGCTGAGGATTTGAAGAGACTGGAAGCTGCCAAGGCTGAGCGTGAGCAGATGGAGAAAGAACGTGCTGAACAGCAGAATCAGGAAACAGAAGAGACTCAACCTTCATTTGACTTCAATCAGATTCTTAATGATGATGGTAACGTGGTGCTCGTTGATGTGCTCGACAAGGATGGTAACACCAAATATCCTGATTCTAGATTGTTCCTCATTCGTGATGCTGGTGCTAAGGCTAAGGTAGTAGAGTTGAAGAGTGATGGCTCTCTCGTTCCTCATGCTGTGAGCAAGAAGAATGTGAGCATGATTACTTCCATGTCGCTTGATGAGTACAAACAGGCGATGGCTGATACCTCAATGATAGAGGATAATAGTGGAGAGAATAGAGGTGAGATAGAGGTGGAGACTCCGACAATAGAGGGCGAGACTGCTGCTCCTACTGAGGAGACTGCTGCTCCTGAATCTGCTGAGACTCCTGCAACAGAACAGATTCCTGCTGCTCCTGCCATTGCCCTTGAAGATGGAACCATCGTGCCTATGCTGGAGGATGGCAATCCTGACTTCTCGAAGCTGAGTGCTGCCCAGACTGCTGAGTTATATGATACTCAGTTCGGTGAGGATGCTGATAGCGTAATCAGCAACTGGGTGTCTGATGCAAAGAAGGCACTAGACAAGGCGACCAACATGACTGTGAAGGGCAAGACTTTCGTGGAACAGAAGGCGGCAAAGGATGCCAAGGAGAAGGCGATTGCTGATGCTCAGGCGGCTTATGATTCTGCTGTTGCTATCCGTGATGCCTATAATGAGCGACAACTTGCCAAGGTGGAAGATACTGCTGAGGGAAGAAAGAACCTCATTGAGAAGGCAAGAAGAAAGTTTGCTCGCTTGAAGAGTGCTGTGAAGGATGATGCTGAGGCTGTATCACAACTCTATAGAGAAACCATTGGTTCTCTCCTGCATCGTCTGTATGATGGTACTGGCATTGACGTGACTGATACAACTCCTCTTACTGCTGAGGAGTATGTGGCTAGCAACCTTGGTGCTCATTCTCTCAACTATGAGGGTACAGAGACAAGCAAGGGTGTTAAGCAGGAGACTGGATTGAGTAGAGAAGACTTTGCCAAGACCCAGTTGCTTGCTGCTGATGGTAAGGGCACTACTATTGATAATCTCGTACATAGCTTGTGGGAGAATCGTCCATCGAACCTTGATTCACTCGACACTCAGGATATTCGCAATGCTCTTATTGGGGTACTCAATAGCGGTTTCAAGGCATCGGAAGCAAGAAACTACATTGAGAATCTCCGTATCGCTCAGGCTGAGAACATCCTTGAAGAGCAGAAGAAGGCGGCTGACAACGCTGCATTCGCTGAGGAGAATAAGGAAGAATCAGAACAACAGACTGAAACGGCTCCTGAATCTGATGAAGAGAACTCTGATGAGATTAATGGTGAGGAGAATGAGAAGATAAATGAGCAGACAAATGAGAATATAAATGCTCCTGAGGTTCCTGAGGATGCAACTGCTGAGAATCCTTTAGGTGCACAGCGTGATGAATCTGACCTTCCTTTCTCTGCTAGAGACAATGGCACACAACAGACAACTGCCGAGCGTGATGCTGATGTGGAGAAGAATAAGGTGGATGATGTGAAGGTCGTGGATAACATCGTAGGGCAGAAGACTCGGAAGGCTTTCGAGAGACTGGCTAAGATGATGGGTGCTAGCATTCAATGGCAGTACTCAGACAAGTTAGGTAACGGCTGGATTCAGGAGACTACGGATGCCGATGGCAACGTTCATCGTACCATCTTCATCACTCTTGACTCATCTATCACGGAAGGTGCTCAGTTTATCTTCGGTCACGAAATGACTCACCAAATCAAGAACCTGAACCCTGCTGCATACAATGAGTTAACCCAGCTTGTGCTTGATACCTATGGGGCTGATGCCTTCGACAAGGCGGTGGACGAAACCATGCAGAGATATTCCGATGCAGGATTCTCTGGACGTGCTAGAGATTACTACGCTGAGGAGGTTGTTGCTGATGCAGTAGGCGAAATGATTCGAGACTTGAACCTTGCTCACACTCTTGCGATGAAGGTGTCTCATCCTCTGCTCGCTGCTATCCATGAGATATTGCAGAAGATTAAGTTGGCATTCTATGGTACAGAGTATAGCGATGTGACAAAGAACATCATCCGCTCTATCGAACAAGCCTACGTGAAGACTGCCAAGGGCGAGATAACGAACTCAGAGACTGGCGAAGATGTTTCATTCTCTCTCCGTAAAAAGCCTGAGCCTAAGAAGAAAGGTATCGGCTACAAGGTGTTCGTGTTGAAGGATGGAAAACTCTATCCTCCTATGGTAGCGAACCCTGATGGTGCTGCTACCCCAGTTGGTGTATGGCTTGATGCTGATGCTGCTCCTGTTGCTGGAGAAAGCAAGACTGGCAGACCTCAGGTTAAGCAGGGTGGCAAAGGAACACAAGGCGGTAGCGGTAAGCTAGCCTATAGACCAGGCTGGCATCTTGGAGTCGTGCCTTATGCTATTCAGTTCAACCGCAAGGATGCTGAGGGCAACAAGACTCTCTTCCCCAAGAACTTCGTGTTCGCTGAGGTGGAGTATGCTGCTGATGTAGATTATCAGGAGGAAGCTCGCCAAGAGGGTATCAATCCATCGGGCAAGTATCAGCACTCATTGGCTGGTTTGAAGCATCTGCCAACTGATGGCTACTATATGTATCGTACCAACCCGAACCCTGAGACTGACCCTTGGGTGATTACTGGTGCGATGAAGGTGAACCGTATCTTGACCAGAGCAGAGCAAGCGGAACTTGTGAAGAACGCTGGTCGTGAACCTCAGCAGATTCAGGAGGGTGATATTGTTACTGATGATGTTGTTAACAGCATCAATCAGGAGATAGCTGATGCTCCTAAATTCTCGTTGAAGGTGTACCATGGTAGCGGTGCTGACTTCACAGAGTTTGACTTTGACCACATGGGAGAGGGTGCTGGCTCCCAAGCATTCGGTTGGGGTGGCTATGTTACATCATCCAAGAAGATTGGAAAGAGTTATGCTACCCTGATGGACAATGACCCTTCTAAGGCATATTATCGCATTCAGCATTCCAATGGTACAAGATTCGCCAAGAAATATCCTACTCTAGAATCATTCCTGCATGGTGACAAGCAAATAGCAATGAATGACAAGTTTACAGAGCAGGAAAAGATTGACTACTACAATGAAATGAAGAAGTTGGCTGAACCATACCATAATCTCTATGAGGTGGATATACCTGAGGATAATGGCAGCAACTATCTGGATTGGGATGCTCCTATAACTGATGAACTGATAGATAAGGTAGCTAAAGTACTACCTTCTTTGCGTAGCTACGATATTAAGGACTTGAAGAAGGATAGAGCCTTTGACAATTTCTATAAGACTATCTCAATGAGAAGTGTTACGGATGATGCAACCTTCAATGATGATAAGGCTGCAAGCAAACTTCTCTCTTCTCTTGGCTACACTGGCATCAAGTATAAGGCTGGTCGTAACTTTGGTGGTGCAGAGGAAGGTGATACCAACTATGTTATTTTCAAGCCAGAGGATATGAGAATAACAGAGCACACCAAGTTCTCTATCAAGACCTATCATGGCTCCCAAGCATCTTTCGACAAGTTCGACCACTCCTTCATGGGTAGTGGTGAGGGTGCTCAGGCTTATGGCTGGGGAACCTATGTGAGCGAGGTGGAAGGTATTGCCAAGGCTTATGCTAAGCAGAATAGTGCAAAGCATAATAACAATCCAGAATATAAAAAGGCATATAAAAATTATACTTATGCAAATTCTGAATATTTTGTTGCAAATCAGGATTATACTCGTCAACTACAGAAGGTAAATGACCTCAAAGAATTGTTGTCGGTTTACAAGAGTTCTTTAGAGAATAAACGAGAACAAATAGAGAAAGCAAAACAGAATGGTGATACAAAGAACCAAGCAAAATTGGAGGGAATGATACGTAGAGGAATGCTTATTTCTAATAGTACAGAGAGGTCTATAAAGGAGGAAAGTGCAAAAATAGCCCATTTTAAAGAGAGACATGATGAAGCCAAGAAGAAACTTGATGAGGCGAAGAAGATATTGGATTCTGCACCTCGTCCTGAGCGCAACCTTTACAACGTTGACATTCCTGATGATACTGGTGACAACTATCTTGGCTGGGATGAGCCTTTGAATGCCAAGCAGATTGGTATGTGGAAAAAGGCTTTACTCTCTGCTGTACCTGAGTCTGATAGGGCTTATTATGAGGAGTGGGCTGATGGAATGTTGGAGAATCGCAAGAAAGAGAATAACCCATTGACTGGCAAAGACGCATATTATGCTATAGATAGTAAATATGCTTCCAAGAAAACATCAATGGCTCTCTCTAAGGCTGGCTTTGATGGTGTGAAGGTTATTGCCCAGCGTAATACTGGCGGCAACAAGGAAGGTAAGATGAACTATGTTATCTTTGACGAGAACAATGCCCAGATTACCAGTCATACCAAGTTCTCGTTGAAAGATAATCAGGGAAATCCTCTGAATCAGGATGGTACTTTAAAACTGGATAAGATTAAGTCCGTTGATGAATTGACGGATGAAGATTTCTTGCATCCTACTAGAAATGTAGAATTGCCTAGCTTACCAAAGAAAATTGCTGATGCTATCGGAACAGAAGGCAAGCCAGTTATTATCAAGAAGAATATCTTTGAGCGTAATTATATGAGACATAAAGATGTTACTCCTGAATTGAGTAAAGTAATCTTTAAGTCTGCTTTGTACAATCCTGATTTGTATGGTCAGAATCAAAAGAAAACTAGACCATATAATTGGGTACTTATCAACACGAAGGATGAGAAGGGCAATAACCGCACAGTATTATTAGAGGTAAATCCTAATAAAGACAATGTGGAAATCGTTCATTGGCACTTTGTGAATGATAAAAATTTGGGATTGATAAAGAAACAAGCCATCCGTGAGGGCGACCAAGTCCTCATACTGCCTTCTGAACAATCAGAAGAGGTTGGTGGTCTTTCCAACCTTACGGATGACTTATCTGCTGCAAAGATAGACAATTCTTCTGAAACTGCCAAGAAAAATGGCGAAAAAGTTGATGGTGAGGGCACAAAATTCTCATTGAAAGATGAAGAATACCTGAAAGCGGTGGAAGATGGCAATATGGAAAAGGCTCAGAAGATGGTGAATGAAGCTGCCAAGGCTGCTGGCTATTCTACTGGTTCAAGTTATCAAGGTACTTCTGCCTTCAATGGTGCAGCACCTTTGGGTAATGGTTACTTCTTAACAAAGGAAGAACGCAAGGAGGCTTGGGATAATGGCGAGTTTGAAGGTGAATCAACTCTTGGTGATTATATCAATGATGATATTGATGGCGGCAACTTGGAGGTGTTGACTAATGCCGCATCTTATCGTGCAGCTGACCCTATGCGTAAGGAGGCTATTGATAACGTTCGTAATGCTATTCAGAAGAAAGCTAAGACTATTACAATGTATCGTAGTGTTCCTTCTGATGTGAAGGAAGGTTCTTTCCGAAATGGTGACTGGGTTACTCCAAGTCGTGCTTATGCTGTTGACAATGCAAAATTGCATGGATGGGGTGACGATTACAACATCATCGAACAAAAAGTTCCTGTTGATGATGTATGGTTTGATGGCAATGATATAGCAGAATGGGGATATGGTCTGGAGAAAGACTATATCAATGATACTGACTTCGCCTATAAGAATACCAAGAATAATCGTAAGTTGCTTGATGCAGTAACTTATGATGATAATGGTGAGGTGATTCCTCTGTCACAGAGATTCAATGAGAAGAATAAGGATGTGCGTTTCTCTTTGAAGGATGAGAAAACTATGTTTGGTATGCACAATATCAGCGTTGACAAGTTAAGAAAGGCTATCAAGCAGGGCGGTTTTGCGGCTCCTTCTATGGGTGTTGTTGACTCCAAGAACGGAATCTATTCTGACTATGGTGAGATTACTCTGATTCCTAAGGCTGAGAAATTGGCTAAGAGCAAGGGAAAGAACGCTGGAACATTCACTGCTGATGCTTGGACTCCTGTATATCCAAAGGTGGAGAAGATTATGACAAAGCAGGGTGAGAAGGCTTTAGATGCCGACATGAATAAACTATATGAGAATGTTGATGTAAGTATTTGGTCTAACATCAGAGATAGTTGGAAGTCTTATCTCTTGGATGGAGATATAAGGGATGGACTTTATTTCCAATTCTTGCAGGAAAAAGGTATGAAACCAGAGGTGGTTCGTCAGAAGGGCAAGTATGATAAATCTGTATGGGAGAAAATCGAAAGTATCGTAGGTGCAGATGGAGTTAATAAAACGGAACTTTCTGATACAGAAGTTTCAGAGTTGTTGAAACTCATGAATGAGGTTACTGGCGAGGATAATAGCGTTGAGGGACAGCGTAAGGCTCTCGAAGCAGAAAAGAAAGATGCGGAAAAGCAAGGGAATGCTCTTCTAATCGGTCTATTAAATAGGAGAATTGCCAGATTGGATGGTGAAGAAGACTATTGGATAGCAGATGGTTTTATGAGAGAGGTTGCTAAAGATATTAGTCGAAATGGCAAGGTTAAGGTGTTTGATTCCATATCTACGGCTAGACAGAAAGTTGTAGAGGATGATAAATTAGCAGCAGAGTTTAATTCTTGGCTGGATAAGAAATCAGAGCAATATGAAGCTGAGGAAATGCTTTATAATGGCACTACCCCAACTGGTAAGCCAAAGTATATTCCTAACACTATAGAGAACGCTGTGAAGCTGATGAAGAAACAAGGCTTGGTTGGTGGCTATAATACTTTCCATCCAGGCGTAGGGGCATTTATCGCTAAGTTATCTCCACAAGTTAACACTTTGGCTGCCATGAAGAAAGCTAAAGATAAGTTGATTCCATTTGGCGATAAAAGACATGACGAGGTTCGTGATAAGATTCTAAAGGAGCATCGTGAGTTAGCAAGGGATTTGCAGATTGGTGAAAGTGCTTGGGATGATAGCGGTGAAGACCGTATGCAGGAACTAGCAGAGGTTAAGCCTAGCGACTTGAAGGGCTACATCAAGAGGAACTGGAAGAAAGATGTTTCCGATGATTGGGTAGAGCGATATAACGACTTGGTGAATACCATCAAGAATGACTATCCTGTTTATTACTTTGAAACCAAGTTTATGCGCCCTTATGGTCTAGATGAATTTGAGAAGGCTATCGTTCCAAGCGACACTCCAAGCGATGTTGTAGATGCCTTGAAGAAGGCTGGCATTGATGTGAGCAGTTATGAGCGTGGAAATGCTGAGGATAGACAGAAGGTTACTATGGATGCTATCAATAGTAGCGACAACATCCGTTTCTCTCTCGCTGGCGAGCGTGGTGCGGCTGCTGCTGACAAGGCAGAAGAGCGTACTGCTCGTATGGATAATCTCTCCGTGGCTCGCAAGATGGAAGAGGAGAAAAAGGATGCCAAGGCTACCAAGATGGCTACTGGCTGGGAGCGTGGTGCTGATGGCAAGTGGAGATACGAAATGCCTGATGCCAAGATAAAAGACACAATGGATGTAGGCGGTGGACAAATCGTTAAGCGTTACGAGGATGATATGCTCTGGAATGGTGGCAAACTCTCTGATGTGATTGATGCACCTGAATTGTTTAAGGCTTATCCTCAGTTGAAAGATGTGCGTATTGATACGGATGCCATTATGAACGATATGCCTTCAAATGGTGAATATAATTCAAAGACAAATACCATTACCATTCATGCTGATGAGTTGAAATATATGAATGGCATATTGAATCACGAGATTCAGCACGCTATTCAGGATATTGAGGGCTTTGCCAAGGGCGGTAGTCCTAGATTGATTAGAGGTGAGGTTAAGAAGAAATTAAACGAGGTAACCAAGCAGATTAGGCAGTTACGAGCAAAAGGCAAGGAAGATGAGGCAAAGGCTCTTGTTGAGAAGAACAGAGGTCTTTATAATGCTTATCAGAAGAATGATGATTATAATAGTTACAAGTCTCTTGCTGGCGAGGTGGAAGCTCGTAACGTATCTGCCCGATTGAACATGACTCCTGAGGAGAGAAGAAAATCTCTCGCTGAATCTACTGAGGACGTGGCTCGCAAAGACCAGATTTTCTTGGGTGTGGGTGATGTAACCTTCTCTCTCCGTGATATGGCAGACGGAAAGGAGATTGGGGTGGTTGATATGGCTGAGGACTTGAAGAGTCTGAATACTCCTGATGAGGTGGATGATGCTATCAAGACTGCTATTGAGGATATGCCTAGCGGTTGGAAGATGGCTAACAAGAAGATGATTCATGTTGCTCAGGCTCTGGGCGGGAACCGAAAGGCAGAGATTGCTGGCGAGGAACCTAAATTCTCCTTGAAGGATGGCTCACTCATTAAGGCTGGAACTTACTTTAGCGGTGGCGGTCTTGTTGAGGAAGGATTGAAGGGTATCATCGACCCAGTTGTGGCAGTTGAGTATGATGAGAAGATAAGCGGTGTTTATCGCAACAATTTCGGGCAGCATATCGTTACTGCTGATGTCCGTGACGTTGACCCTAGAGAGTTGGTTAAGCAGATAGATGGCGAGGTGGAGTACTTCCATGCCAGCCCCGTCTGTAAGAACTACTCTCAGGCGAAGAGTAACCATGCTGAGGTGGAACTTGACAAGGAGACTGCTGCAAGTACTGCCGAGTTTATCAATGCTATAAAACCAAAGGTGGTGACCATTGAGAACGTGAAGGGGTATAAGGATTCGGATGCTATGAAGACTATTACCGATGCGCTGGATGCCAACGGCTATACTTGGGATGCTGATGTGTATAACGCTGCTGACTATGGCGGCTATACCAACCGAGAGAGATTGATTGTCCGTGCGGTTCGTGATGGCAAACTCCCTGATAAGCCAAAGAAGATGGCACATAAGAGCGGATGGTATGAAGCTGTGGCTGATATTATCCCGACCCTGACCGAGAAGAAGAATGGTGTGGCTCCTTGGATGGACGTAAGATTGAAAGCTGATGGCATAGACTGGCGAAACATTGACAAGCCATTGTATGTGATGGGAAGTGCCTATGCTGACGGAAAGGTTCCTCATGCTTTCGCTGATGAACTGCTGCCAACTCTCAGAACCAAGAGCGGTGACGTGATTGTGATGCCTGATGGTAAGGTATATCGTGCTATGGGCAGAGTGCTCGCAAGAGTATCAGGAGTGAGCGATGATTACAAGATGCCATTCTCCGAAAGCCTGAGCCATACCATCATCGGTAATGGTATTCCAACCCAGTTGACAGAACACGTAATTTCTCCTCTGCTTACTGGCTCTGACCCTAAGTTTAGCATCCGTACCTATCATGGTACTGGTGCTAGCTTTGACAAGTTCGATTTCAGCCACATGGGTGAAGGCGAAGGTTCACAAGCATTTGGTTGGGGTGGTTATGTTACCAACTCTAAGGAAATTGCTGAGGACTACACAAGACGTGCCAAGATAAGGAAAGATAATGGCGGTTTT